>QWCB01000765.1_pt1 | contig 34120 bp, 52 predicted proteins | sample 1972511 | NCBI WGS metagenome assembly QWCB01 (sample SAMN09866719, study PRJNA288562) | Human gut metagenome isolate term5_stool, whole genome shotgun sequencing... | isolation source: gut | host: Homo sapiens | place: USA: California | reverse complement strand
GCTATCGCAGCGTCGGACGCAGCAATCGGCGCCTCAACTGTGTGGGCTTCAACCTGTGCGCCGTCATCGTCGATGTGCGCAACATGCATTGTGCGCAGCCGCTCCAAGAACCGCTGGTCGTCCTCGTCGTCCATTCCTCCAGCATTGGTGATTGCCCAGTAGATCATATTGCCCTCGTCGACATTGTTTACAAGATTGCTGTTGATAAGGTCAAATGCGTCAAGCGTACCCTGTCGACCAACCAACTCCGACTGTTTCTTGTCGTTGCCATAAAGCGGAATGATAGGGAACTCCGGGTAGTTTTCAAAGTCGTAAATCTCGGTTCCGTCAGCGATAGAGTGCCGCACCTTCATCTTGTAAGCGGTCTTTGGCTGGATAATCAAGATCTTTTCGTTTGTACCTGTCGGGCTTAGGTACTCCGTGTAGCCATCGACCTCATAAAGCGTTGCCCGCAGTGGCTTATCGTCTGCAAGCTGCCAAAACCGAATGCCAGCCCGCAGCGCTCCGCTCTCCTCGTCAAACAGCGGGACAAACTCCGTCACATCGAACACATCCAGGTGGTCGAGGTTCCAGAAGCCGAAAGCCACGCCACCAATCAAAGCAGATTTGCCAGCCTTTTGTAACTGGTAGTCGAAATCGTAAGACCCTCCGTGCTGCTCGCCCTGGCCGCCGCCCAGCTTTTCCTTTGTTTTCTTGTCGCCAAAAATAGCGCCGTTGCCAAGCAGGTACTGGTTCTCCTGCGTAATTGCAAAGTTGAAAAAGTTGCTTGTGATCTTGTGATTGGGCGCCCATCTATCAACATGAGCGTCACCCCGCAAGTCGTAGATCAACTTTTCATAACGCATTATCGTCGGATTAAGTCCTTGATAATACTCCCACGCCCGGCAAGCAGTCCGATAAAGCTGCCCGGCCTTATGTTGGCGGATAGCCGAAAGGACAAACGCCTGCCGCTTGCCCTCGAACGCTCCGCACGCTTCAAGGTCTTGATAAGTCAAGTAAGTAGAAATTGTAACCACCCCTTCGTCGTGTTTTTTATTTAGCCACGCTCAAAATAAGCGGGCTTTCTTTTTTGCCGATTTTCTTACGCAAAATCGTGTTGACAAAATAGCGAATATCATCCATAGCGTGGTCGTTCTCTTTGACCACTCTGTCGTCCCCTGCCTTGTCGTCCCAGCGATACAACCCAAACTCGGCGATACTGTCAACGCAAGAGCGGTGGATTTGGATATTGCCAGCGTGCAGATATACAGACACCCGGCGAATGCCGTCAAGGACTGTGTTGTCTGCCTTAACGACATTGAAGCCACGCTGCCGCAGTGCTGCAATGAAAGAAGCCGCCGACGGGTCAACAATGACTTTGCGGATTTTATATCCGTCAGCCAGCTGCTCAATATCGTCGCAATACTGCTCGTCCGTCCTTTGCACGGCCTTTTTGCGGCCATTGTAGTAGTATTCCTTAACCCTTGTCGCCTTTGAGCCTAAAACGCACCACAGGCCAGCAGAGAACGGATTTTGTGTGCCATAGTCGATCGAGATATAGTATTCTCCATTTGCTGGCACATCGTCGGTTATATTGTCCTCGCCAAAGTCGTAAACCAGGCCTTCAGCTACGCACCATTCACCGAGAATGTACCGCCGATAGAACACACCGGTGTACATTGTCTCATAGCGCTGCAAAATGTGCTCCGTCAGCGCCGGGTTGTCTCGCAATTCAAAATGCAAACGCAGGGCGTTGTGCGCCTCCGGCTGGCTTACCCATTCGGTATAGAACCAGTGTTGCGGGCTGTCCGGGTTGCAGTTAAACCAAAACTTCGACCCATCGACAGAGCAGCGGGAGAGCGCCTGCTCAACAAACGACCGGGGCATTAGAGCAACCTCATCCAGCAGCACGCCAGCCAGTGTTCGGCCTTGGATGAGCGTAAAGCTGCTTTCATCTTTGCCGCCGAATATTTCAAAGTAATTCTCGACACGGCCACAGCGAACCACCAACAGCTTGTCGCTCCGGCGCCATTGTATGTCCATTCGTTCCCTCGGCTCTGTCATTCCAAGGTACGGCACGATTATATTCTTGACGGCACTGTCAACAGTCTTGCCGCAAATGCCAAAGCGCTGCCGGTCGTATCTCCGCATAGCGTCCTCAACGAATGCATACATCATCCAAACGGTTTTACCGGAACGGATAGCGCCATCGGCTATCAATGCGTCAAATCGAGTGTAAGGGAACGCCAATATTTGCAGTTGCTTATCACTCAACCCCGGCATTGTCGCCCTCGCTCCGTTCTATCGCTCTTGCGGTCTCTTTCAACGCCAAAGTCAGCGGGTCATCCTCCCGCCTATCAACCGCAACGGTGTACTCGCCTCGGTCGCTTTGACCAAGGTACTGCTTGCCGAGCCAAATGGCCATATTTGCGTTTTTTTCTGCCAGTCGAAGCTGGGCACGGCGCAGGGATATTTTTCCTACGCCCCGCTTTTCTTTGAATATTTCGGAAAAACTTTGGTCGTATGTCCGCTTGCACCAACTGTTCAGCGTCTTGTCAGTCACACCGAACCAGCCGCAAATCTCTTCTTGCGTGCATTGCAGGCCGCAGAGTTTTTCAAATTCGATTTGATTTATTGGCTTTAGAGGTCTACCACCAGGCATTGGCGGGTCACTTCCTTTCCAATCTCCGTTAGCTTATGTCCTTTTCCCAAACCTTGTTACCACCAACGTGTGTTTTTATCCACCCGTGAAAAGCAAGCTTCTCATCCGTGCTTTCCGGATATAGGTTAATAAGCCTTTCGAGTTTATTATTTTTTAGTATAACAAACGGCTGTCCGCCGTCTGCTCTTTTGCAGCAAAAGCCAAGCTTTTCATAAACAGCACCAGAGTTGATGGTCGCGTTTGAATAGCTATATATCTTTTTTGCCCCAATTTCACGCAACGAGTTTTCACAAGCGGTTTGCAGTTTGCTCGCCCCGCCATATACCTGCGTGCCTTTCGATATAGAAAGTCTTACAAGTTCGTACTTTTTGTTTTTTCCACGAACTGCGCCGGCAGAAATGTCATACAACATAACGGCAACAATTTCACCGTCAAAAAGAAGTCCAAAACAAATAGCCTTGCTGCTTATCAGCGTAGCCGACTGTCTGTGATTTCGGATAAAGAAATCTTGCGCAAAATCAACAGGAACCGGAACGCAAACACACTTCGAAGCCCGAATTTTTCGCTCAATAATAGTTCCACTCTTATACGAAACTTGTGCAGCCGTTTCTTTTATGGCGTCAAGCGGAGAAATAAGAAATTTATCGTCGCTATCCTTTGTTTGTAAAATCCACTTTCCTATATTTTTGTATTCATATCCGACAATGCTTTGGTGCTTATTCTTTTCAATAAATTCCGCCGGATTTATTTTTACAAAATGCTCGACATGGACACCGGATAGTTCGGATATTTGCGCAATTCTTTCGTCAAGAAGTTTGTCGTAAAACGACCACGCTTCACGGACTCGCTGGGTTATATCACGCATTGTCAATTACCCCGCTTAATGTTTGCAGCAAAGCCTCACCGCCGTTTTTTGTACAAAAAGCAACAATCTGCTCCGCTTGCTCTTCCGTCAACATCAGTTGTAAAAAGCACTCGGAGTTCATACCAAAAGCAGATACGGAAAACACTCCAACTTTGCTTTGCGGAATTTCTTCAACAGCGCTCTCACTCTCACTCTCATCTTGTTCTTTTTCTTCGTCGATTTGGAATCCAAAATCAAAATCGCTGAAATCAAGATCGGCAATTTCATCTGCCAGCAATTCTAAATCCCAGTCACTCTCGTTACTCTTATTGTCTACAATCCTTAATTTTCGGACTTGTTCCTCCGTCAAGTCTTCCACGCAAACGCACGGCACTTCTTTAAGCCCCAACTTCTTTGCGCCAAGGGCTCGGCAGTGACCAATCACGATAACGCCGTCCTTATCCACAACAATCGGCTGCACGAAGCCATACTGTTTGATACTCTCGGCCACATTATCAATTTGCGTTTGGTCGTGCTTTTTTGCATTCTTTTCATACGGCTTGATTGTATCAAGCGCTCGCATTTCGACCTTCATCAAAACGCACCTCCTAAATATAATTGTAGCAGAAAAGCCACCAAAAATCAACTTTTTGGCGGCAAATGATAAAACGCCCTGTATAATTCCTCTGCTGTGTCCAGGTTCTTGTCAGCAGTGTAGGCTTCTGTGGCTGCGGTGATTCGTTCCTCCAGCGCCAACGCTTCTCGGCTCAAAAACTCCGCTTCTGATCGCAGCAGGGTGCAGTTGTAACGCAATGCCTCTTTCTGCCGCTTCGCTGTTTCTTTGTCCATCAACCTAGCGCGGAACAGCCTATATATAGCCAGCAGTCCAATATATTCGGCACTGTCCGCTGCTGTCAGCCCTTTCGGTAAGATTTTGCCGTAAGCGGCGGCCTTTTCTAAACTTTTGTCCATTATCTTGTCCCTTTCTGCTAAACAGCCTACAATGTAGTAGTTTGTTTGTAGCGACCCATTTTTGGCTCAACCACGCCAAATTTTAGACTTTCGAGCCGCTACAAACTACAAAAACTACGTTGTCTGCTATAAATATATTTCTATTTTTACTTTTTTCCTTATTTTATATTACTCTCACAAATAATGTAGTGTTTGTAGTGTTTTATATAGAGAATGTGTTTTTTTTGGCTTTGTTGCGCCAAATTTTCGGACTACAAAGTCGCACTACAAAGTCTACTACAACGCTACAAACACCACGAAGGCGGCAGATTTTTGGCTAAAATTCGAGGATGTCGTCAAAGTCGATTTGGTCGGAATCGTCCTCGTTCGCCCACCAACGCTGATTGCCATAAACCGGAAACTTCTTGGGATATGGCTGCTTGACCCACCCGCTCATTGATTGGAGTATGAGCCCGATTTCTTGGCTTTCCTTTTTGGTGGGCTTTGAATATTCGCCCATACGCAAAGCCTCCTGCCAAAGTTCAAGCACGCAAATCTCGGTCTTATTTTCCAAATAATCCTCGATCATACCAACACGGAAATCATCTTCTGTTGCTTCTGCCTGCTCCTTTCGAATGTCATCAATCAGCGACCGGTCAGCATACGGCAGCAGCTTGCCGGCCTTGTACAGTTCCAACGCTTCTGCCCAGCACTGGCGGATGTCGGCTTTGATTTGCTTCTCATTGTCAAACAACTCATAACCGCTTTGCTTCACCCGCACCGGATAGAACCGCCGGTTGCCGGTCTTATCCGTCAAAAACTGCTCTTTGTTGGTCGTTCCTATGAATATACACTGCCGTGGGTGGTCGGTCACTCGCTTGTCGAACGGCATTCGGTAGCGATCATTTAACCGGGTAAGGTAGGACTTGACGGCTTCCTGCTCCTTCGTTCGTGTCATTGCAAGTAGTTCCGACACCTCGCAAATCCACGCACCCTCGATTGATTCAATTCCGCGCTGGCCGTCAAATTCGTTGACCTCTGTAAAATATTCGTCCGCCAAAGCAAGCCAGCGGATCAGCGTTGACTTGCCTTCTCCCTGCTTTTTGCCGATCAGCACCGGCATATCGTCGAATTTGCAACCTGGATTGTATAGCCGGTGAATACCGCCGGCAAAGATAAGGCGGCTGACTTCTCGGGTGTACGGCGTGTCCTCGCATTTCGTCCACTTTGCCAAGAAGCCGTAAATTCTCGAAACGCCGTCCCATTCCAATCCGTCCACAATCTCACGCACTGGGTGGTACTCGTGGCGAGCCAGCACAATGCGCATAGCGTCCTCGCTTTTCTGCACGCTGTGGAAGCCGTATTTTTTCTCAATATACCGCCGCATTTCTGCGTCGTCAGCGTCCGTCCACCGTTCCGCCACGCCGTTGACGGTCTTTTCCGGGCTATATGTAAGCAAATTAAACTTTATGCCGGAGAACCTCGGGTCACCCTCGAGCACCTTTACAAAGTTGTCAATCGAAGCCACCGGCCGGCCATTCGCGTCAAAATCCAAGTCAACACCGCAGCGCAGCTTTGCATTTGTCCGCTTGTATTCTTTGGCCAGGCTCTCGTTTGCCTTGTTGAACGCTTTTAGCACGCTTTTGAATTCCTGCTGTATGCCGAATTCCTTTGCCTTTATCGTCATCAGCGCCGCAAGCCTTGCTTGATCTTCCGGCCGCTCGTCGCATAGATCAAGAAGTAAATCAGTGTTCAGCAACTGTTCCGGCGTTGCTATAACTTGTATCTGTTCATCTGTAAGCACTTCATCGCCTCCTTAAATCGGCCTGTGTGAGCCTTTCATCTGCCAAGCCTATCCGTTGTAGTGCTTCAACGAAAAGCGGGTTTAACGGCTCTGTGGCGGCCTGTGGTCGATATTTGCGCAGCTGGTAGTCCAGCCTTGCCCACTCGTCGAACGCAGCCCAATAGTCACGCTCCAGCCGCTCCTTCATTGCTTTTTCTGCCTTGCACTTTTCTTTGCGTTCCCTGGTGGCCTGCTCCATCTTCCGCTGTTCTCTTACGGAAATCCGCCGCCCGATTGGCAAGCCCAACGCAAAATCATCGTTCAACTTCTCGCACGCTTTCAAGAAAGAAAGGCCAAAATACTTTTGTACGAATGTCAAAATGTCGCCGTTCTCTCCGCACGCAAAACAATGGTAGCCATTGCTTCCGGAATAGACCTGCATTGACGGCGTGTTGTCGTCGTGGAAGGGGCAGACAGCCCGCCCCTTCCTGTCAATGTGAATTCCATACGCTTCCAGCACCTCAGTCGTGTCCAGCCGTTCCTTGATTTCTGCTGCGTAATCAATCATCAGCGCGCACCAAAATATACCGCCCGTTTTTGTCTTGGTACGGAATTTCAAATGGTTTTTTCTTCGAAATTGTACAGGTTATATCCAACGAACACCCGCTGTTGAAAGGCATATTCTCTGGACAATCTTTGCAATGGTGCGATAAGCAGAATTCCTCCGCTGTCATTGCACGCAATTTGATACGATTTCTGGTTTTGCGTTTTCCACATTCGCAAAAATGATTTGTGCTGCTGCTCATATCCTGCTCACCTCCCTGTACTCCCAAACCCGCCGTTGCCTCGTTCGGTGTCTGCCAGCTTTTCCACCAGTGCCAACTCCGGCGTGTCGATCTTGACCACCACCAGCTGGCTGATCTTGTCACCACGGTGCACGGTGTAATCAATACTGCTGTGATTGTACAGTTTGACGGCAATGCTGCCAGTGTAGCCAACATCAATCACGCCCTCGCTTGTAATGCCGTACTTAACATTCAATCCGCTTTTTGATTTGAGAAAGCCTGCGGTATTTGGCGGCAACTCAATATGTACCCCGGTGTCAATTGTCACCGCTCCATGTGCAGGAATTACCGTGTCCACCGGTGACAACAGGTCAAGCCTTGCATCCGTGTCGTGTGCTCTCACAGGCATTAACTCCTGCTTGTCCAGTTGAATGTTCATTCTTTCAAATCACTCCAATCTAAAGACTGTCCGCAGTTGTCACAATACTTTTGTTTATATTTGCCTTTTTGCCAAACACTATTATATATCATTGCGATTTCATTCTCACAACTCGGACATAAGAGCACTGCGCCAAAGCGACCGACTTCTGTAATTTTTAGCTTTTTTGGTATCTGTTTTTCAAGTGCTTTTATAACAATGTTCATTTCTTCTACCGAACACATATTTATATAAGCGTTTTCAGCTAAATTCTGAACAAAGTTGTTTTTTACCTCTTGTATTGTCATTCTTTCACCTTACTTTTAAGCCAATCAACTTTTGATTTTTTCACAATTCGATTCAAACACTCATCATATCTTGAATCTGTTAAAATATCATGAATGTGTAAATACACAACTGAAAGCACAGCCTTGTCCCATGTTTCTTTGTTTTTTAATTCATACCCCTGTTGTTTTAGCTGTGTACTAAATTTTGGGCACAATGCACCAAATGAAAAAGATAAATTCATTTTTCCACCTCGCTTTTAAGCCATAAACGCAATGAGACTTTATCATTTGAAACATATTCGCCATTGAGTCTTAAGGCGATTTGTCCTGTTGCACTATTTAAGAACTCTGCCATTTCCTCAATATTATTTTCTTTAATTTTTTCAAAATTTGTCATTCTTTTTTCTCCTTTACACATTCAAACACCCACGCAGGTAATAAAATGCTGTAATCTTTTAATGCTTGGAATCTCATATCTTTGACAGATGAAAAAAACATTTTTTCGAGCAACAATCTAACTGCTTCTTTGACTGATTCTTTTTTCATCATTCCGTTCGCATAATAATTATCAGGACCGCAGTTAACGTATTCCTCAAGAAAGTTTTGTATTTTTCTGTTATATGGCGTGTCTGTCATTCTTTGCTATCCTCCATTCTCGGCAGCTTTGGAATTTCTCGCCAATGCGTAATGTTTTCAACAACATTGCCGTGTCTTATCCAGTGTTTATCGACAGTGTGATACCAACCTTCGTATACGTCTCATAAATTTGAACACATAATCACATATCTACTTGTGTCCGGCAGCCTGTCCTTTACGCTTATCCAGCCGTCCGGCCGGTTAAAACTTGTCATTCCTGTACACATTATGCTTTCTCCTTTAATATTCAACAGCTTCTTGACGGTTGATAAAAAAATGAATGCCGTGTGAAAACTCGTTCCATCGGTTATCGTCGAATGAATCCGGATATACAAATTCTCCAAATTTATAAACGACATTTGGTGAATAGTTCGTGTTAATTACACTCGTCGTTTTGGCTGGCTTGCCTGAAATCGTTGTTATTGAAAGCACCTTAGCATAGCTTGCTCTACATTCTCGAGTAGTCGCAGAACAGCGCTTGGCGTCAGCTGGAATAAGAATTTCAATAATGTACTCCCCACATTTTTTAAACGCGACAAACTCACCTTTTTCGGGGCAAGCATAAGGTATGAACGGGAAATTCATAACTTCACTCAATTTTGCTCCTTGCAAGCGGGTTTTCCATAGTTTAGCCTTCCACAGATCGGATCCGCTTAAATCGGTTCCTCTCATATCGCTTCATCGCAAGTCGGTTCCACCCAAATCGGCTCCACAGCAGTTGGCTCCTCTCATGTCAACTCTGCACATGTCAGCGCCTCGCAAATTGGGTCCCTGCAGATCAATTCCATGCATATCTGTTTCAGATAGACAAGCCAATCGAAGATCGACTCCTCTTAGATCAATTCCTCGTAGGTCGATTCCCCACAGGTTGGCTCTTGCTCCATCAGCTTCATTGTTTAGCCATTTCTTATGCAATTCAAGCACGGCTTTCAATTCTTCTTGTGTCATTCGTTTTTCTCCTTTCTATTTTCGCAAACATACTTACTTCCGCTCATCATCTCGTCACGAGACAGTCAGTGTCTTTCCAAATCAGACGCTGGCCACAATGCGGGCAAAACTCGGTGTGATCGACTGTTTGGAAACAGGTGGGACAAGAATTTACATTCACTTCTTCGTGGTCGCCGTTGGTCGTGAACACTGGAACAGTAAATTCCAAAGCCCTCTCTGGTCTTTGCTTTTTTACGATTTCAATTGCGCAATCGATCGCCTCGGCGCTATCTGCACTCGTTCTTTTTCTAAAATCTTTCAAAAAATAAATGATTTTGTCAATATCCATGATTAGTCATCCTTAAAATGTTTCGTGAAATTTTCTTTTGCTTCTCTGTAAAGCAACTCTTTGATCAACCTCGGCGCCGTCCTGGCTGTGCAGAAAAGCACGACGCAATTATACCGAGCCATCCAAGTCGTTAGGCTTGCCACCAAACACTGCGGCAGAACCTTGGATCGGTAACGGCCAGCGTATGCCGACTCCCAGCTTTCACCTTCGATCAGCAGATAGACTTTGAAGCCTGCCGCCATTGCTCGCTCAAACTCACGAACGAACCGATCTCGGTGCTGAAAGAAATTACCGCAGATTTCTGTCAATGACATTTTGCGTTCTACCACGGCGGGGCAAATCCACTTGCCAAATCCAGGTAGATCGAATTCTGCTCCATAGTCGCCAAAGTCCAACTTGTCTTGGCGGTAAGGAACGCCGAACGCTTCCAATCTCTTGACGGCTTCCACTGTTCGGTGCTCTCGCGTGTCAACAACGATTTGCATTGTGTCCAGCGCCGCCTCGATTTCCGCTTGCCGCATTAGAACGGCAGGTCGTCATCGTCGCCGTCGTCGATGACTTCAAAATCAGTGTTGCTGTCAACGGTAGCCGGTTTTTGACTTGCGGGCAGCGGCTTGGCCTTTGGCGTCTTAAACTTGCCGTCCTGGATGTCCTGCACTGACAGAATAGAGCACGCCTCTGTAGTCCAGCCAGTGTTGCCATTGTATGCCCATTCTCTTTCACGGAACAGAACGCCAACGCGCTTGCCTTTGAGTGCCGTTTCGTCCCAGTCCCAATGATAGCCGTCGTTGCTCTCCTCTAAGCAAGCGATCAAATTGCCGAACCGCTTCAACTGGCTGTCATACCACTGATTGGCCTTATCCGGAACCGTCACGCGGATGTTGCCCTTCCACTTCTTGTCCTCGAAAGGTGAATTCTTGAACTGCTGACGGAAGAAGTCTTTGTACTCGCCCTCGTCGATGTCAAACGAAATGACAAGCACCTCGCCCCAATCGTATGTCTTGATGAGTGCGTTTACAATTTTCGCTACATATCCACCAGCGGGCAGCGGATCGGATGACATCCCTGTTTTTTTCGCTTCAAAATAAAACTTTTTCATTTTTTTTACTCCTTTTCATTTTCAAAATTCAACGGGCAGTCATACCCGATATAATGCTCCGGAAATTGCACCGGACGCTGATTTAACTGGCAATATCGTTTGCTGCTTGACAGATACGGACACTGTGCACAGCACACAAAGCTGCGCCCTTGCCAGTCTACTGGAAAGTGTACCACGACGGTTGCTGTTCCGTCAATAAACGATTTAACGCCGTTCAGCGTTTCACTGCTCTTCATCGGCAGCACCGCCCAAATCGTAATACTCACGGATAACGCTGTCAACAGCTTTCAAATCGTTGTCGATCAAGTCCTGGTCAAACATACCCAGCGGGCTTTTGACGGTGTCCTGTCCGTTGTTGTGCGTTTGAAAGCAGTACCGGCCGTCCTGCACAACTGTCTTGAGAACGATTGTAAACCGCCCCTCCAGCGTTACATAGTTGTCAAGCATTTTCCCAATTGTCTTGAAGTGCTCCCGGCCGTCGTCCATTTGGTCGCTGTGCCCAAGGAAATAGACAATTTTGTCGTCCGGCAACTTGGCAGCAAATTCAACCAGATGATTGAACGAAAGCGCCATATCCGTGAACTTTTGATAACCGGTCACCTTGGCGTTGCGCATAAACTCGTTGACCATCAAGTAGGTTGCGTCGTCGATCACAATGGACTGCTGCGGTGCTGCTGCAATAGCTTTTTCGATCTTGGCATAGTTGTCGCTGTTGTATGTTTTCAGTTTGTTTTTGAACGGCAGCGGCTTACCGCTCACATTTACGATTGCCACATCATCCGTTGCGAAGTTTTGCAAGCTGGTGGACTTGCCTGTGCCGCTCTGGCCGTAAATCATTACGATGATTGCCATTTTTCTTATTCTCCTTTCTCTTTGTCCGCTGCTGCGAGCAGAACCATACGAACATAAGCTGACATCGTCAGCCCAAGCAGTTTAGCCGCCTGCCGGATTTGCTCTTTCTCGTCGTCGGTCATTTTGACCAACAGCAAGTTGTCCCTAATTGTCGTGTCGCTCATCTCTCACCCTCCTTTCTATCGTGTTCAATGAAGCGCTCGCAGAACCAGTCCTCGTCCGCTTCTATCACCGACGAAAGGTCAACCTCTCCGGCTTCAACAGCCTTTCGGATTTCTCTCTCGCAGATTTCCTCGATTTCGTCCGGGTCTAACATTGAAACCACCAACGCAGACAGCTGAACGCTCTCTTTTTCATTTCCGACGATCTCTTTGACGGTGTCAAACTGCCAAGCGACCTCGCTCAAGCAGTCTGAGCAAACGCCGTGCGGCATATCCTCTTGATAATGTTCCTTGCCACAAATCTGGCAAACAATCTTGTCATCGTCCATAGCTTCAGCGCAGCCATCGCAAACGCCTCCGCTGATTTCCCAGCCGTCGAAAGTCCTGCCGCAAATTGTACACCTGTTCATTTTATCGTTCTCCCTTCGATTAAGCAATGTACTGCAAGCCAGCAGCCTCGACCTTAGCAAGGATTGTGGCCTTGCGCATACCCTTACGAACGCCCTTAACGCCGTTGTCCTTGGCGAATGTCAGCAATTTTTCGTAAGCTTCGCAACCAGCATTGAATCGGTCAACCTGCGTCTGCTCATCTGCCTTGTACTCTTCTTCGGTCATCGTGCAAGACTTCGGGCACCACATAGCCTTTGTGGTCTCAAATTCGCCATCATAAGTGGTGGCGGTCATCTCGAGTTTGTAAGCCTTGGCTGTTTCGTCGATCACCTGCACAGCGGTGTGAACCAAATGTACGCCGCAAGCCTCATCCTGCATTTTATTGAAAAACCAGTCTTTAACCATTACCTTCATTTTACTTTCTCCTTTCGTCGGGGGTCTTTATCTCTCCCCCTTACATTTACTATTCTACACCATCTCCGCCGAAAAGTCAATACCTTTTTTATATCTTTCTTATATTTTTTCTATACAATCGGTATAAAACTTGCGTGATATGCTCGTGGCAATACTGAAAGTAAAATCTTACAATAAAAGTAGAAACGGAGGGAACAGTCAATGTACAACACATTCAACGGCTATATGCAGGGCATGCAGCCCTACGGAAATCCATACGCTGACAGGTTGGCGGCAATGCAGCAGAACCAAGCAATGCAACAGCGTTGTGATGTAGTCACTGTCAACGGCGAGAACGGAGCACAGGCATACCCGATGGCTCCGAACAGCAGCGCCTTACTGCTGGACGAAAGCCAGCCGCTTGTGTGGCTTGTAAAGACCGATGGCGCAGGATATAAGACGGTGTCGGCATTCAACATCACACCATACGAACAGGCACAGCAGCCGACCAATGCAGACCTTGAACAGCGTATAGCAAGATTGGAGGAGATCATCAATGCGCAATCCGATACTGGACGCAATGCAAAAGCAAAGCAGCGGGCAGCAGCCGCAGAACCTGCCGCCAAATAACGGAGGTAATTTCTTGCAGCAGCTTGCTGAATTCCGAAAAGCCCTTGGCGGGAAAGACCCGCAGACAATCGTACAGAATTTGCTCAACTCCGGGCAGATGAGTCAACAGCAATTTCAGCAGTTGAAAGCCCAAGCCGAGCAAATACAGCAAATGCTTAAATAAGGCGGCGCGCAGCCTTGTTTATAGAAAAAATCTAACGAAAGGACAAAAACGAAATGGACAATTACTCTCTTTCCGACCTGCGGGCAGCCGTAGGCGACGACAATGGCGCATTTGGCGGCAACGGCGCTTGGTGGGTGATCCTGCTCTTCCTGTTTTGGGGCTTCAACGGCAACGGCTGGAATCGACAGGGTGAATTCGGCCAGTATGCCACCGCTGCCAGTCAGCAGGAGATCCTGTTCGGCCAGCAGTTCGGCCAGCTGAACGACCGGCTGAACACTATCGGCAACGGTATCTGTGACAGCACCTTTGCTTTGAACAACAGCATTTCAACCGAGGGTCGAGCAATCCAAGGCCAGCTGGCAGACTGCTGCTGCAAGAACCAGCTTGCGACGGCCAACCTGTCTGCTCAAATGAACCAGAACGCTTGCGACATCACCACAGCGATCCACGCAGAGGGCGAAGCCACCCGGCAGCTGATTCAGACGAACGAGATTCAGGCGCTGCGTGACAAGGTGACAAGCCTTGAAATGGACAGCCGCTTCTGCGGTGTCGTTCGCTATCCGACAAGCTACGCATACAATGCAGGCCCGTCTCCGTTCTGCGGCTGTAACAGCTGCTGCAACATCTAAACACACGCCACCACGGCGAGGATTTCAACCAGCGGGGGCGGCAGTAGCTGCTCCCGCTAATCTTTTTAAGAAAGGAAAAACTAAAAATGTCAAAATCTGCAATTTATACCACTAACGCCACCGCGCCCACCATCACAGCAGGGAGCGTTATTCCTGTTGGTGTCACAAGCCGACGCTTTGGCTGCAACATCCGGCAGGACGGCAACACAATCACGCTTTGCGGCAGCGGCTATTATAAAGTGACCGCCGTGGCCACCGTTACGCCTCCTGCTGCTGGCACTGTTTCTTTGACCGCTCAAAAGGACGGCGTGGCCGTGATCGGCGCAACATCCAGCGCCACCACAGCCGCCGTAAATGAAACCGTCACACTGACAGTGAGCGCTATCCTCCGCAATGCCTGCGGCTGCGACAGTTCGATCCTGTCCTTTGTACTGGGTGGCGCAACGGCAGTTGTCAACAACTTGTCCGTGACGGTCGAGAAACTGTAAAGGCGGCCGCCTATGACTGTAAGCGAAATTTTTGGGCGTATCAACGCCCATCAAATTGAGGGAGTAATGTTGCACAGCCAGCTGGCTGAATATTTCGGCTTTTTGAATTTGTGCGGCTATCAACGACAGCAAGAATGCCAGGCGATGTCCGAATTTTTTGAACATCAAAAAACCGTTCTGTATTTCGTCTCGCGCTTCAATCATCTGCTGCCGGAAGCGGCCGCCAAAGACCCGGAGATCATCCCGAACGCTTGGCGTGGCTACACCCGCCAGCAGGTAGACGCCGGAACCAAACGCAAAGCCGTTCGTGACGCATTTCTGCGCTGGCAATCCTGGGAAACCGAAACCAAGAAACTGTACGAACAGGCATACGCAGACTTGCACGAACTTGGTGAGGTTGCTGCGGCTTGCGAAGTCAAAAAGCTTGTTGAGTCGGTAGACTGTGAGTTGGAGCGCGTCGAACGCCAACAGATCACGCTGGAGTGCTTGGACTATGACCTTGCGGCGATCTGCGCAGAGCAAGACAAATTGCTCACGAGATATTCTCCGCATTATGGCATTGTGACGGATTAAAAGAAAAGGGCGGAGCCTTTCGCTCTGCCCTGTTTCTTAATATTCCCGCTGCACATTGACCAGCTTGCCGTGCTTTGCTTCTGCGTGTTGCAACTCGACCTTATCAAACCCAGCGCACCAGCAGCGATACCCGTCAGCGAAAGTGTAAACGAAAACCACCTCTTTGTTCATTTTATCACCCCCAATACGAAAGGAAAAAGCTATGATTTCTTTGGATATACTCAATCAAGATATACTTGACTTAGAGCGCAACCACGACACGACCTGGGCGACGGTTGAACGCCTTGCCTGGTTATACATCGTCCGTGACCACCTTACCGGCGGCGCCAGCAAGTCCACCAAGCCTGTGAGCACTGACGGCTCCAGCGACTTCTTAGCGGCCGCTGACGGCCTGGACACCTGCCAGGTGCTCGACCTTATGGACGAGCTAATGGACACGCTCCAGGTGATCGCTCCAGCGCTCTATCACTCTGCAATGCTCCGGCTGGACGCATTGGAGCCGTCCTCGTCCTTGCCGAGCGAGCAAGCAAGTAAATAAGTCTGTTGAAAGTCTGTAATCCTGGCGACTGGCTGCTGCTGGTCGTCTTTTTTTCGTCCATCGTCCTTCTTCTCATCCACAGCCAGCATAACGCCCGCTAAGACGGTTAAGCCGCCAAGGCATATAACTGGTATGGGTAGCCACCAAAACTGCTCCGAAACTAAGCAGAAGCCCACACAGGCCACTGCACAGCCAAGCCACCGCAGCGTGGCAGATATTGCGTTTCTCATTTTTCTTTTGCCTCTCTTTCCAGGTGTTCGGCCAATTCGATCAGCCGCTTGACCTCTTTCCGTCTGCCGTCCAGCTTTAGCAAAATCTTGTCCGGAGTAAATTCCGACGCGCCCTTGATATGTAATGCGTTCAAGAACGCCAACTCTGTGCGGCTCTCTCCGTGTCGGCGGCAAATGTAGAAATGCCGCTTGCCGTCTAACAGGTGTTGCAACAGCACCGCCATATATCTGCTGTACTCCGGCAGCACTCGCTTGTTTTTACTGAACAGCTTTGGCGAATAGCCGCCAAGGTGCCAGTAGATTGCATTGTGAATGTCCATCGAGTTAGCCCTCCATTTTCTTCAAATCGTTGTATCCCTCAACGCAGCGCTCCGGGTCTCTCGGATCATAGTCCATTTTGCGCAACTCAATGCGGCGGTTCTTCATGTTGTGCCGGTTCTCAAAGCAAAGCCGGCCGAACGCCTCAACTGCGTCGTGCTCATTGTCACCGATCCAAAGCAGATCCTCGTCTCCGGGCTCTCCGTTCTTGCGGATGTCGATGTCTGCCACACTGTACCAGGTGCCCTCGTAAGCGACCTCGTAAGCCCACTTGGTGAATGTCCCTGCCTTTTCGTCCCGCTCCTCGTAATGTTCAATGGCAGCGAGCGCTGTCTCCAGGCTTTCAAAGCGGTCAATTTCTTTCTTGTCTTTTGCAGTTCTCACGATGTATGCGTTCATAATTTTCTCCTTTCGCGTTTCAGCTCGCCAGCTTATTATGTGGGCTGGGGCTGATGTGCTCAACCCCAGCAGAAGCATTTAAGCCGTTAGGCCGTAAGCATAATTTACAAACGCAAAAGTGTTTCCGCCGCTTAAGATCTCGCCGGTGAACTCATCTCGCTCGTAGCTTTCATAGCCTTTTGCGAGTTGCTCAATTTCTTTGATGTCAATGGCCAAATCTTTGATTGTCAGCCCAATGGCATATCCATCATACCGAACGCCAACCTTTCGGTTGTTGTATCCGTGTTCTTTCAGCGCTTGTCTAATTGCTACAACTCTTTCACTATCTGTCATTTTTTGTTCTCCTTTCGATAAAGCACTTTTTTTGATTTATGCCTTTTTTAATCTTCTTGCCGCTTCATATTCAGTTAAATATGCTCGATCAAGAACATTACTTCTTTTAACCGTTACCCTTCTACCAGTATAAATGTCACGACCTTTGACTTTCCCTGTTGCAATGTCAATATCGATCAATTCTAAAATGCTGGACGTTGTTTTTGTGTCGTTGTAAAATCTGTAAATCTTTTCCATTGTGTTGTTCTCCTTTCAACTTCGGTCGGGGTTCCTTTCCCCCGCCCCTGTGACTATATATTACCACAACGCGCAGCAAAAGTCAATACTTTTTTTATACTTTTTCAATACTTTTTCTATATTTTTTTTGACTTTCCAAAAATCTCGTTGTAAAATAAAAGTGATTAGGCCACCCGCACCTCTGCCAGTGATCCACGGCAAGTGTCCCAGCGGTGGCTTTTTTGGCATAAAGAAAACACCCAGCCGTATGGCCAGGTGTTCCCTTGCTCGTCACATTCTTGCTTGAAAGGAGAAAAGAATATGCTCGGCGGATTGCCGTCCGCCTTGTTGATAGTTACCCGCTCCCTGGTTGGCGTAGAGCAAATGCTCGGCCTGGGAGAAATACGGCGCTTCGGGTGGCCGTTCTACCAACAATGTCATTATAGCAGATTGCAGCGATCTTGTCAACGGCTGGCGGTCAAATGTGGCGCAAAATCTTCTTTTCGCACTTGTAGACGATGTTCTGCGCGTGCCGGACGGAAATGTCAAACTCCTCCGCCAGCGGCTCAAAACAAACACTATCAAGCCACCTGCGCTTGAATATCCGGCGGTGTTGCTCGTTGAAAATGTACTGCTCTATCAAGTGCTCCCACTGTTCCCTTGACAGGTCTGCCACATCGTCCGCCCTCATCTGCTCCACCTCATCTTGACTTCACCCGCCCGCTGCCTTTGCAAGTCGGGCACTTTTTGTAGCCGGAATTTCCGCCGGTTCTGCGCACTCTTTTGTGCGTTACAGTTCTAACCGTTTGTCGTGCCAACGAGATCACAACCCACAAAATTGTTATCGCCGCCGCCTTCCGTGTCTTGCGTTACGGTTTGGTCAGTCGTCACATCGTCAAACTGGCTCTCATAACACAGCCACGCAATGTTTGAACCGATTAGCGCAAGTATCAAAAAAACGATAATTAAAGCCAGCCGCCGAATGTTCCGCTCCGCCCTGGCAGACACCGCCTCGAATGCTGCATAAGGCACATTTGCCGCCACTTGGCAGCCGTCGCACTGTTTGTTGTTGTCCATCGCAATTCCTCCCTTATCCGTGTATAATGATAGATACCACCGATGTAACGAGCGTTCCGACAACGCTGGTTGTAATTATCCATAGCAATTTATCATACGAAGCAAGGCGCTGTAGCAGCAACTCAATGCGCTTGTCATCGTTTGCAAATTTATTGCTGACCGCCCGGTGTCGCTCGTCGCAAGTCGCTTGGCGTACATATCTGCCGTCGAATTCATCCCGCATTGCGTCAATATCGTCTCTGTTCATTCCCGCCGATCTCCACCCCTTTCTTATTTAACAAACAGGGTGTTGTCGGACTTCTCCCAAATGCAAATCCAACCGCTGGGAATTTTAGCCCACAGATTGCCCGATTTCGCCTTTTTGACTTCAAGTAAGGAAACTATCGTCCCTTTCTTCAAAAACGCAAATGCGGACTTCTTGGCGGTCGTGGCGTGCTTCTGTCCATTCTCCGACAAGTCGCTGACCTTTTTACGCCCTGTATCTGCGCCGCAGCCCTTATACACGCCACGCACGGCGGTCAAAATGTGCTGGCCAAGGCTTACAACCGGAGCGACAGGCTTCGGCTTCTTGTAATTAACATCGTTCACGCTGCACAGCGGTTTAACGCCTTTCGGGGCGGTGAACAGCCAAATGCTGCCAATGTCTGCCGCAAGCGCTGACGGCTGCACATAGACTTCTCGGTCGTTCTTGACCTTCGTGTAAGCCTTTCGTCGTGCTGTCAAAGTGAATTTGCCGTCGTACCAGTACGGGTCGAGAATGATCAAGTTTCCGGACTTGTCAATGCCGCCGACATAGATATAATGACCGCTATTGCTGAACAGCCGCTTACCGCCGCCTGTCACGCAGATAATGGCGCGCCCGCCGTTTCTCAGGTGCTTTTTCAGCGTTTCGGTGCTCTTGGTCTGTTTTGTCGTAATGCCGTAAAACTTTTTGAAGTGCTCGGCGATTTTGGCCATATTCGTGCCCTCTGCCGCTCTTGCGCCCATCTTGACACATTCGGCTGCCCACTTTTTGGTGTTCATCGTGGCAGGCACAACGCCGAAGTTACGCAGAACCATCAAGCTGGAGCACACTCCGCAGCCGCTTGTATAGATACAGCCGGAAGTGCCGTAATGGTATGGATGGCTCTTGCTTGCGTACGGAATGCCCTTGCAGGCCTCGGTGGTCTGTCTGCAATAATAAAGAAGTGTACCCATCACTGCTCCCCCTCGTCTTCGGTTCCGCCCTCGGCCTTTTCGATCTTCAAGACCTCATCAGCCTTGACAGCGGCAGCCGTAAAGCTGTTGTTTTTCCACCAAGCCCACACTGCTGCGACGGTAGCCACAACGGCAGACACCCCAGTGTAAACCTCGTCGTCGCTGAACGGCAGCGGGTTCTTGCCGCAGGCATTCAACACGGTGTTCAGCAGCGCCACGAACAGCACTACCGTTCTTGCGATTGTTTCTTTGCTTACCTTCATTTTTTTTGACCGCCTTTCTTAATTTTCGCTGCTTTCTTGCAGCTTGTTGATTTCTGCCCGATATTCTGCCCGCTGTTTACGGATTGGTGCATACTCCTCCTCGGACAGCGCTCCGTCTGTAAATTTCAAACACAGATAATCCGTCTCGGCAAGCTCAGCCTTAAGAAATGCAATGCGACTTTCTGTCTCTACATTCATTTTGCCACCCCCAATATCTCGATCTGAGTGCCCGCTCCGATTGTCTTTCCGTTGGTCGGGAACGACAGGGCTTTGATCGCGCCGTGATTTTCCACATCGCGGAATATGTTGAATGTGATCCCGCTTGCGTTCCATATTGTCTGTCCGTTCATCGAATTAGCCGCATTGAAGTTATTTGAGATATTGCTTTTATTCTCTTGCACCCGAACCATATTCTCGGCAATCTCTGCTTCAGCAACGACGAAAGAGCCTTTTGTGGTGGCCGCCTCGAACCGGAAAGCGTTGGGCAACATGCACTTGCTTGTGTATGAATTTAGATACACAGATTGATCGCCAGCGGCAGAGTTGGCAGCGCTACCAGCCATCGCCATGCGCAGCCTAATTTTTCGGCAAGGCTTATCAAGTTTCCAAGTTTGATTCGCTGTGACATCAGCGTCAAAAGTCTTTGAAAACACAGGCTCCCAAACCTCTGCAGCAGGTGCAGACCCGCCACCGCCGAACCACGGCAAGTCTGCCCAAGCTGTCACGCCGTCGCCCACCTTTTCCTTGCCCTCTGTGCTGTCAATGCCTCGTTCGCCTTTATACAGCACAGGGTTGGCAGCCGCCCAGTTCTCGCTTGTGTCAATCCGAGTGGTGAAAACGCTATCTTTCAAATAAACATTCATCTGTTAGTCCTCCCACTCTACAACCTCTGCAAAAAGCAAAGTGCTGTCTTTGTATGCGGATATTGTCGTGTCAGCTTTTCCTATATATATCGCTTGCACAGTCTGCCCCTCGCTGACTGGAATAATGATTTCTGGAGTTGCAAGCGTTTCATATTGACCGCTTCTCGTTCGTAACGATCTAACAAATCTCGAAAAGGTGCCGTCAGAATTCCGCAAAGCAACATCAATTTCGCCAATGGACAAAGCTGTTGACCGCCACATATACATCTGCGCAAGCACTCGTACCTTTTTAACGCCAGCGCCGATAACAACGCCATTGTTGCCAAGGCTAAGGCCAGTCCCACCGTTGCGGGTTATTCCTGTAAACGGTAAGAATATTGGATTTTCGAATGTGCCCTCTTTCGTGATTTTTGTGTCACTTGACAAACACGCTTGCAGATAAGACACGCCTTTGTGCGCTTCCAGCTTGTCAACCCTTGCGGACTGGTCGTTGATCGCTTCGGTGATCGCCGCGTTTGTAACAGGGTTTTGGCTGCCCTCAGACAATGCCGTGTCCAGCGTGAATTCAACGCTGTCCTTGATTGCTCCACCAGCGTCAAACACGAAAGTGATGTCCTCACCGGTCAGCATGTTGGCTAACGCTTCCAGCTGCTGGGCTTTCACATTCAATTTAATTGGTGATAAAGCCATTTTTGGCATTCCTCCTTTATATTTTTATTTTAACCGACAACGCTCGCAAAGTCAACCGCAACAGAAGTTCCGCGAGCAGCCAATGTTCTGCCGTCAACGGTGGGCGTGCCGTCCGTGCATTGTAGATAGCCCCAGTAGCCGACATCCGTTGTCAGCATTTGAAACAGGTCTTCCAAAATTTGCAGCCAGCGCCAAACGCCAGCCTTATCAATCCCCCAAGGGTCAATGCGATAGCTGCTCGTAATGTAGTATATGCTTTCGATTTTGGAAGAGTTGAGCACCTGCATATCTGTTTCGACCCCATCAAGGACTCCCTTTACATCCGCCAGCTGTGTCCCGCCGTATGGCTGAGCCACTCCGTTGACCGTGCTTTGCGGAGGCTTTGCAAGTGCTCCGATCTTGTACTTGTCTTTAGTCTGCAAATCAAACAACGCTTTGATGATCTGCGCATTTCGCCAAATATCGTTGAGCACATTCTCGGTCAAGAAGTCGACGGGTTCATAATAGTTTTGATAGCCTTCGAGCGATCCAGCAGCAACAACGATCACCTCGCACACATCCGTGTACTCTTTTTCGTCGGCTGTCACCACAACACCAATTTGCGCCACACCAGCCGCAACGGCTGTCACCACAGACCCGTCAACCGTAGCAACGCTTGGCATAAGCGAGCGCAACTCGACATCGTAGCCATCACAGCCGACCGGGAGCACAGTGTAGTATGCTTGCCAGGTGCCCCCAACTCGCAGCGTTGTTTGCTTTATATTGAAGCTTACGCCCTCAACGGGAACCTTGACGCTGACACGCACACGGAATTCCGGCACGCCGTAAATAGGCAGCGTGCTGTTTACAGACAGCCGCAGGTCTGCCGTGCCTTTCGCCTTGCCATGAACCACCACGGCGCCATCCACATATTCGGCACTGCAAACGCTGCTGTTCGTGTTCTTTACCGTCAGCGACTTGTCTGTTGCGTCTTCCGGATAAAGGAAATAGTCCACGCCCTCGACCAGCTTGGCTATTTCTCCCTGCTTGACCGATATATAGTCATTTGGAAGGACAAAATCATTCACATAGATTTTTGAAGTCTTAAAAGTGACTTGCGGTGACAGTGCTTGCATATTGTTGCCCACTTTTGTGATCCGCACCACAAGTGAATAAACGGTGTCGATTTGCAAATTACGAATGTAAAAAGAAACAAAAGCCGATCCGGAATAATCAACCGCAATGAAGTCTCCGCCGTTTAGAGAATACTCAACAAGCGAAAGATCTGATTCTGTAGTGAAAGTCACTTTTACATAGTCCTTGCCTTTGATCGGAACAAGTACATTCGACGAGAACACAGGCGGCGCAACATCCGCTTTGTCCATCGCGGCAATGCCCTCAATTCTGCCGCCACCTGTGAGTGTTGTGCCGAGAACCCAGCCGACCTCTCCTTTGATCTCTGTCGCCTTGTAGCCGTCCGGGTCGTGTTCCACCAGTTGATTGTACACGCCGAACAGTAGAACAGGCTGCCCGCTACTCGTATAAACTGCCGTGTCGGTCGCTTCGTGCTTCTTGCCGTCAATGGTCAAAATCGGCGCTCCGTTCCATTGCCCAGCTGCACCGGTTCCGCTGCCTGTGTACTGAATGTACATTTCTGCCGTTACAAGTGAACTATTTCTCATATTGTCGACGACAGACCGCCAATCAACCCACAGCTTGTAATCCGTCGTGTCGAACATTTCACCGAGAATTCTACCAGCCGCCATTATATCGCCTCCACTTCATATACGCCCGTCAGCGTGTCTGTGACTTTGGTAATTACCATCACTTTGCCCAAAATGTTGTACGCTTTTCCGATCTTAGGCCGGTCAAGTGTGCTGAATGTGATTTTTGTGCGACGGTTGTTCTGCTCCAACAGTTCGTCGCAGATTGCCTGTGGGTCATCTGTGCAGATATATGTTTCGTAGCTAACCTCGCTCGCTTCGTCGTTGTCCGCCAACTCGGCGCTCTTTGCAACATACTCGACCGTGGTATCTTCGTATTTGTTCCCGACAATGACGATCTTATTGCTCGACTTGTTCACAACAACGCAATAGTTTGCTTCTTTTTTCTCGAATGTCACATTTTTGCTGGGCGTTCCGGAGATCACATCGTCTCCGTCTGCGTTCTTGCCGGTCACTTCATACGCCTTTAGGTTGGCGTGCGGGCTGCTGAATGTGATTTTTACCTTTTTGTTCTTGGCAATGTACCAGTGGTACAACTCCTCGGTGTCCTTGACTTGTGACAGCTTGTGCAGCTTCAGCGTGACGGATTTAACCAAGTCCGTCTTATCGTATTTCGGGCTTCCTACAATATTTGCCTCGGTGTACTCTATTGCCGTCTCCTCCGGCACTGTCGGAACAGGCTCTGCCAACAAACAGCGGTTGTTATCAATTCCGTCTTGACTGCTGAACCGCAAGCCGGAACCTATCGCAATGTATTGCAATGCCTCTCTTATAGAGCAAATAGGCAAATAGCCGTCGATAGTCGGAGCGTTGGCTATATCCATTCCGAGAACATTATATCCGATAGGTTTTAGAAGCTGCTCAATGACAAGACTTGCACGACCTCCAACAAATCCACCAAGTGTCTGTGCCTCAAACACAGAAACGACATTATACGCCTGTATCGTTGTCGTGTTGTCCCCATTTTCCGCTCCTTGATTTGCATAAAATCGTTCGATTGGCTTCTCTCCAACGCAGAAATCAATCGTCTGCTCATTCTGCACGAGATAGTCACCACGCTGCGGGTCAAGCACCGTCAAATCCAGCGTGTCATATTCCAGCGATTTGGCCGTCAGCGAATACAGCTTTGACGCCGACGCGGATATAATGCTATCGTCGCCGAATTCTCGAGCAGTGCCAAACTCAATGCCCCAAATACCGATAAACGACAGCGGCTCCACCTGCTCAACCGTCAATGTAATGCTGTTTGCATTATCTATCACGAGCGGGAAAAATTCTTCTTTTTTGCTGCCGGTAAACTGCCCCGAAGCCACCGGCTCGTTGTCCCGAAACGCTTCTATTTTCAGCGACTTAATCACATTCCGTGATTTTATCGTCAGCCCTGACATCGAATAAAAGCCTTTTAGCGATATTTCAATCTTAAACGGAGAGTTTGTCGCCCCATCAGCAAAAAGTCCGTTGCTGCCGCTCCTGTAAGCCGACACGACGCCATCCGTGAACTGCTGCGCGCTCGGGTCAAGCAAACGGACGTGCTTATTCAAATCAAAACCCTGCGGCTCAAAGGACAGGAAGTCCTGGGAGCGGCCAGTAAACACAGCTTGCAGGTTTCCGCTGTTGTCGTTAAAGAAAGGCTGCAAAGTAACATCCGGTATCTCAAATGTTGCCCCATTAGCGGCGCTTGCGGAGAAGTCGGAATACTTAAAATGGCCGTATTTGTTCTCACTCATCGCAAGTCACCCTTTCAAATGTGACGGACAGCGCCGTGCTGTAATATGTGCCGTCGTAAAGCACGCCCTTAATGTCGTCGCCGGTCACTGTGACGGAATACTCACCGGTATTTGTCCCTTTGTTGCTGTCCGGAACCTCCAGCAAGACACTGTCTGCGGTCATTAGCAGCGTTTTTAGTGCGTCGTACGCCACGAAATCGTTGTTAAAAAAGGTCACATCGTAGTTGGTGCGCTTGCCCTTAATGTCCCGGTGCCGGCGGCCGTCCATCGTGACGACATCGTAATAATATTCATACACCACCGACGGCTTGATCGTTCCCACATTCTCATAGGTGACGCCGTTGATTTTAATTGCAATCATTATCAGCCTACCTCCTTCGCTACAACTTTAAGAACCGGCAGCAGAGCCCTGGCAAGTGCGTTCAAGCTGGCGTTCGGGTCAATGCCAAGCGTTACATTGACATTGCCGGCACCGCCAACGCCACCAGCGCCGGAGCCTTTGATATTGTAGCCCGCACTTATTGTTTGCTCTCCGAAATCAAACGATTTTTGTATCTGCGAAAGTACAAGCCATTCATTTTCTTTGATACCTTTCGCAAACAACTTCATCATATCCGGAGCGTATGTATGGAAGTTGGACAGCGGTCCTTTTTTCGGCTCAGAGAAGCCCAAAATATCGCGGACTTTCTGCGCCGTGTTGCTTACTGTGCTTACAAGATTTCCCCACATTTCTTGAATGCCCGACACGAAATTGTCGATCATATCTCGACCCCAATCGCGGGCACCATCAATGGCTGCGCTAAATCCGTCACCGACTTCGTGTATAATGTCGCTGCCTATCCGAAACAGAGAAGATATAGACCCAGCGACGCCTCTTACGACTGACATTATGATTTGCGGTGCTGCCTTTACAATCTTCGGAAGTGCTGCGACCAATCCTTGAGCAACGCTGACGATAATCGTTATGCCCATTTGCAGGATCTTGGGCAACATTGCATTCAGCGCAGTGATTAAATTTCCAATAATGACCGGAGCCTGCTGCAAGAGAACCGGCAACGCATTGATCAAACCGGTCGCCAGCGCTGTGATCAGCGTAACAGCAGCGTTCAGCAAGTTGTTCAGCGTTTCGGGGTCTGTCAGCGTTGTTACAATCTGCAAAATGACATTGACTATCGTCGGCACAAGTTCCGGCAACGCCTGGGCAATTCCGAGTGCCAGCTGCGTGATGATGTTTAGCCCCATCTCCAAAATGGTCGGCAGCATTTCAACAAGTCCAGTTGCGAGAGTTGTTACAACACTTACCACTGCCGGAAGTAGTGCAGGCAAAGATTGATTTATGCCGTCAACCAGTGACTGGATGATACCGAGAGCGGCTTCGCCCAGCGACGGCAACACTGCCGTTATCAGTTCCGGGAGTTTTTCGGAAATCACAGGCACCAGCTTCTCGATCAGCGAACTGACACCCTCAAGCGCTTGCTGCACTCGCGGCAGAATGTTGTTTGCGGCTGTCGCAACACTGTCAACAAACTGGTTTACGAGCCCTTGGAAATCCTGGTTGTCGTCCGCCATTCCGGTCAGCAGGTTTTGCCACGCTGCCTTGGCGGAATTCACAGAGCCCTCGATGGTAGTCGCTGCCTCGCGCTGTGTCGTACCAGTGATGTCCATTTCTGTTTGGACAACATGTATTGCGTCGACGACATCGGAATAGCTTGACAGATCGTATTTTACTCCGGATATTTTTTCCGCGTCCTGCAGCAGACGCGCCATCTCCTCTTTTGTGCCACCGTAGCCAAGTTTAAGGTTGTCGAGCATGGTGTAATTTTGCTTCGCAAAACCTTTGTATGCGTTCTCTACATCCACCATGTTCGAGCCCATCTTGTTGGCATTATCGGACATGTCGGTGATCGCCATGTTTGCTTTTTCGGCTGCCTTGTCTGTGTCGCCACCAACAGATTGCAGAAGCGACGCGGAGAAACTTGTCGCCGTCTCCATATATTGATTGGCGGACAGGCCGGCAGTCTTATACGCGTTGGCGGCATACGCCTGCACCTTTTCAGATGACTTCTTGAACAGCGTGTCGACACCGCCGACCAGCTGCTCGTGATTCGCATAGGCTTCTGTCGACTGTTTCACGAGTGCTCCGGCGGCAGTCGCTGCGGCAGTAACGGCAGCGCCCGCAACTTTTGCAGCTTTTCCAAGTCCACTCTTGATCTTGTCACCGACAGCGCCGACCTTGTCGCTTGCTTGGTCGTCAACGCCGATCTTAACGAACAGTTCAAATAAGTCCATTAGTCGTTGCTCCTTTCTTCGGCTGTGTCTTTTAGCTTGCCGATAATTTGTTGTTTCACTTGCTCGGGTGTGCGTGTCTCCGGCGGCGGCGGGTTGATGATGTCAAAAAACGATTTAGTCAAATAAGATCCACCAGCAGCCGACTTGGCCGTGTTTTCAGTCAAGATTTTTGCGCAATTAGTCACATAAATACGAAAAGCCAGTTCTTCGGACTGCCGCTCAATAAGTAACGGCAGAGCGAGAACCAGCCCTTGTACTGTCAGTCTTGGAGCGTCAATCAACGCCCTTGTTACGCTTTTTCCGTGGACACGCAGGATTTGAAAAAATCAATCAAGTCCTTATCTTGCGCCATCTCTTTAATGGCGGTCATTGTCTTGATGATCTTCTGCTGCCGCACCTGCTCGAGCGTAAGCCCATTAACAGCTGCGACAATGCCGAACACATCATCTTTGTGCTTTTTCAGCAGCAGCGGGATGAGTTCGGCGACTTTTTCGCTTGCAATAGCGATCATCTCCGCTTTGGTGCGGTCGCCGTCCGTGCCCTCCAGCTGCATACGCAGAGAAGCCAGCAGTTCCTTATCGCTCAAAATGTTAAGCGCATAAATGCTGACTTCGCAAAGGACATCAGCCGCCCGCTCCGTCGTTAGTTCGGATATTTTCATATTGTTTTACCTCCTAAACAAAAAATCCTTATTTATTGACCGCAGCAGCCTTGCCCTGCGCAGCCTTGCTGGCGCTGGTGGAATAGAACACCATAGGCACGGTCTTTTGATCGGTGATAGACACATGGCCAGTCAACTCAACGGAAATCTGCCCCTTGCCGTTTTTTGTCGTCTGCAAAGAGAAGCCGCCAGTAGACAAGGCGTTCTTAAGCTGAATAGCAACCAAGCCGCCATCAGCCTTGTCACCAACCCACCAAAGGTCGGAGAAGTCAGCCTGCGCGATGTCTGCCCGGGGCGTTATCTTCGTTGTGTCAACCTTGTCGACATCAGCAGAACCAAGCGCAAGTCGGATTGCCTCCGGACTTGTACCCAAAGCAGTGAACGCCAGCTTGCACTCCCAGCTGTCAAGGTGCTTCAACTCTTTCATACCGTTCGGGCAGTTGTCCACATCCTCACCGAAGTCAGAATAAGTCGGCACGCAAGTTGCATTGATACCACCAGTGGTGGCGCAAATAATATCCTCGTCCGCCGGTTCCGTCGTGGTTCCGGGGGTGAAATTCTTAAGCAAAACGCCTGCGTCAAGCTGCAGGTCGTCGAAAGTGCTCTCGGGAATAACTGCAAATTTACCCATTTTTCAAAATCCTTTCTTAATTTTTTGTCAAATATTCGGCGGTGATATTGATTATCTTTCGCCGGATTTGGTCGTCGTCCGGGTCGGACATGTTTTGTGCAAACGGCGTGCCCCGCTTTAGCCAAATATAGCCATCAACAGCGGGAATGACCAACCCATCAAAGCCGATTGTCTCGCTTATCTTTTCAGCCATTGCATTGCACGGCTTCCAGGTTGTGCCCCTGTACCACAGTGAAACGGAAATACTGGTATCACCACTTCCATCAGCGTGGAAACTGTCCGTCACGAGTGCGTAAGTCAGATACGGTAGCGCTGCTCCCTGCGGCACTGTTGTCTCCTCATACGCTGGCAGGAAACGCTCAAAAAACGCTTGCACTGCTGCCGCTTTGGTCTGCGCCATTTGCTTTGCCCTCCCTTTTGGACTTACTACAAAACTACAAAAACTACAATAAAACAAGGTTCTGTATTTAATATATTTCAATATATATACCCATCTTTATATTACTCTCTAAAACTTTGTAGTGTTTGTAGTGAGAGTATATAAAGTGCCTTGTTTTTGGCTTAACTGCGCCATTTTTGGCGTACTACAAAGTGCCACTACAACGCCGTCTACAAGTCTACATTCTCGCCCGCTGACGGCTTATTTTAACCGCCAATGCTGGGCGTGAACTCCTCCGCCGTGACCTGGAACACCTGGAAGCTGGCGGATTTTGGCGTCATTTTGTCGTCGCCGTCGGAAGTCACACGGAATACTTTGCCGTCTGACAGCCGCTTGAACACATCGTAATAGTCAATTCGCGTGCCAATCGGAACGGTGACAGTGTACAGACTTGTAACGCCTGCCTTTTCCGCTGTGCGGGCTTCCATCGAACTATCAAAAGTAATTGCCGCCTTGAACGGTGCGCCATCCACCCAGCTGGTGGTATATCCGCCCTCGCTGTCCGGTTTATCAATTTTTCGTACAAAGACGCACTCTGTCATTGCTTGCGCCAAAAGGCTCATTGTAGCTTCCTCCATTCGTTTAAGCGCGCGCGAAAGACGGTAGGCCAGTCAAGCGCAGCGCCGTTTGTGTCAGTACCTCGGCTATAAGAATAGCCACCAAAACTCTCACTCACAAACGCGCCGGGCTTTCCTGCCTCACTCTCGCAAAACGCCTTGATTTCCCTTGATAAGTCCACCAGCTTAGGAGGTATCGCAAGTGCCCATATCGCCCCGCTGAAAGCCTCGTCGGTCAAATCCAAGTCGGCCTCGGCATACCTATGAACGCCATCGTTAAAGACGCTCCCCACGATCCTAAAATATTGCCCCTCTTGTAAAAAGTCCAGCGGCGTGATTTTGCCGCCTTCAATTGTAAACTCCCCCTTGTGAATGCCGTTCGGCACTAAGAAGTAGTTGTGCAGTTTTGCACAAATCTCTGTCAGCATAGTCACGCCGCCTTCCTTGTCTTAGGTCTTAATTCGGTTTTGTTCCGCTTAGAATGTGCACTTCAAGCCGGCCAGACGCTTTGCGTCAACGACCTTTGCGCCGTACACATGCAGACCCTTCACAGCGTCAGCGAAGCGCTTCTCGGGGCGATAAGCCTCGGTGCTCACGATCTGCTCGGCATAGGTGCAAGCACCCTCGTCGCCAGCGGTGACGGTAAAGGTCGTGGTTCCGGTTGCGGTCTTGCTTGCGCAGTTGTTAGACATGTAAATGTCAAATCCAGCAGCACGAGCCACAACGCCGTTCTGCAGCACATCCTCTGCCATAGAACCGCCGGTCTTAACGAAGCGGTCATCCTGCAAGATGAGAGCAATCATCTCGGGCGGTGCAACCAGCCAACGGCCTACGGTCGGCACATTAGCCTTGTCAAGCAGTAGCTTCATTTTGACGACATTCTCATAAACATTTGCAGCAGTCAGCGCCACAGCGTCGGTGGCAACAAGGTTGCCGTTGCCTGCAGTGATAGCGTCTGCCAGCTGCTTAGCCAGGTAAGCGTCAGCAGCGTCATTCAAGCCATAAGCCGCACGCTGCATTGCCTTATCCATCACATCACCGGCAGCCTGGGCAGCGTCCACATCGTCGACCTGAAAGTTGAAAAACTTTGCCTGGTCGATGGTAAGGCTCTGCTCGGTGGTGGCCAGTGCTTCCGGGCCAGTGGTGAAGTCGGTATTCTTGGTGTAGTTGCCGATGGTCACAGCGCCAATGGTGTTGATCTTTACGGTATCGCCCTGCTGCTTGATGTCACCCTCGTAGTCACGATTGACCACATTGGCGAACACATGCGCCTTGTCCAGCGCGTTCAGCAGCCGTGCGTCCCAGATTTGAGGGATAAAAGAAGAAATAGCCATCTTTTTTTGCTCCTTTTTTCAGTTTAGTTTGTCGATTTTAACGACTGTTTGATATTTTCCCAGTTGGCATTGATCTCTGCGGCGGACATTTTCTTCATATCATCAGCAGAAAAAACAGTCTTGTTCTGCGTGTTCCCGGGCGGCGTTGAAGTGTTGGCACCTCTCTGCCCCTCGGACACGATAAAGTCAGCCCATTCGGTCTTAACGGCCTCTGTCAGCTTGTCAGCGCCCTTGATTTCGCCTTTTGCGTCGAGTTCGACACTGTCAATGTCCGACACCTTCAAAACGCTGTCAATTCGTTTTTCGGAAACCCCTGCGGCCTGTAACATTTTACGGTAAGCCGTCGCCTTTGCCGTGTGTGCTTCCTTAACGCTTGCGGCCTGTTTGAATTCGTCGAACTCCTGCTTAAGATCGTCGTATTGCTTTTTGTAGCCATCATTGTCCCCGGCTGCGTCAAGCTGTTTTTTCGTATCGTCCAATTCCTTTTGGACACCTGCCAACTCCTGCGCCTTGCCTTTCAAAGCGTCCCGCTCTTCTTTGAGAGCGTCCACTGTGTCAGCGTGCGCTTCGATGATTTGGTCGATTTGTTCCTCGCCAATGCCCATTGCCTTGAGCATTTTCCTCGTCAATGCCATAGAACCTGTCTCCTTTTCCTCGGCGGCTTTTCTTTGCCGTTAGATTTTGTTCTTGCTTTAATTATACAGCAAGCATATTTTTTGTCAATGATTATACCAAAAGTTAATGATTAAGCGTTGCGCAGGCTGTCCTCCAGTAGCTGCTTGTAACGGTCTGCGTGTTCGGCAGCCGCACGCTTCAAAACATGGTGAGCGACTCTATTTGTACCACCAAGTTCGATAGACGGGAAGTATTCGACATTTGAGCCGATAGCGACAAAAAGGTCTCCTTTCTTGCCGTCCATAGTGCCCTCGTAACTACTGGTGCGCAACTCTTTTTCATATTTGCCCTTTTTGTCTGCCTTGTACTCCTTTGTGTTCGGTTCTTGACCTGCCAACGCATAAGTAATGCTGTTTCTCGCCAAACCAGTCACGACGGGCATATCTCCATCAGTCTTGGCATAAGTCTCGGCAGCCATTCCAATAGCTTCCAGTCCTCGCTCAAGTGCATTTTGAAACGCCCGCTCAAATTCTTTTGTATTGTCCTTTGTCGTTATTTTTATACTCACTTTTTGCTCACCTCACTAAGCGGCTTAAAGCCAAGGATTTTATAACCAAGCGTACAGCGGCAGTTATGCGCCACTGCAAAAAAGCCATTGCACTTTTGTTTGCGTTGTGTTATAATTGAATTGACAAAATAATGCCCATTTTGGGTTTGGAGGTTGTAAACATGGGTACTCCCCGAACTAAAATCGACGCTGGCGACGTTATCAGAAAATACCAGTCCGGAAAATCCGTTAAGACTCTCGCAGATGAGTTCGGCGTTTCTCGAAACGTCATTATTCAACGGCTTAATGCCGTTGGAATCAAGCCACGCAATAGGTCGGAGGCTATGTATCTCCGAATGTCTCAAACGCCAAAAAGCGAACGTCAAAAGCTCGCAGAGGCTGCGCACGAAGCTCGTCGCGGTTGTCACAATTCCGAACAAATGCTTCACAAGCGTGCACTTGCTGGAAAGCGATTTATAGGACGTTTTGAAGCGGAATTTATCGAAGCTCTTAAATCCGCTGGAATTGATGTTGTCCCGCAAGAACCTTTTTTGAGTTATAATCTCGACATCGGATGTGGGAACGTCGCCGTGGAAATTCACAGACATACTGATAGTCCGCTCGCCCCCGGACACATCAAGAAATTTATGAATTGTGTCAATTCTGGGAAAACGATGATTTATGTTTGGATTAATCCGACTAAAAACATCGTCACGACATCGTGCTATGATAAGGTCATCGCCCTTGTTAAGGCTCTTCGCACTAACCCACCCGTTCACAGTCAATATTGGGTGATTCGGGGTACAGGTGAAACATACGCCACCGGCTGTTTTGACTGTGACTAATTCTCCTTGATATTTACTTTTATAGCTTCTGATTATATCGCAGTCAGAAGCTATATTTGTTTCTCCAACAAAACAGTTATAAACATTAGCTCCATCTGCCGCCGGGTCACCAGGGTACATTATTGAGCCAATAGAATTAACGAACGGCTTGTTTTTCGCAACTGTCTTTCGGTCAAGTTCCGCGTGCCAGTCTCTCGTTTTCCCGTCGTGTGTGGAAATCCACATTTTATCAACCACCACGCCCTTTGCTTCCATCTCGCCGAGCATATCCATACGCCCTTTGTTTTCGGCGCCTGTGACAGCCGTTCGCGCGGTTCTAACAGCAGCGTGCATATTCATTTGTTGCACCTTGGCAATGCGGTTTGCGATCTTCGGTATGCTCTCGCCCTGTAAAATTCCTTGCAGAACCTCGGAATTGATCTTCTTCATATTCCACCGGACATCCTTGGCCTTGTTCAGCTTTCGCAGCGGCAGCAGGGAGCGGTCTCCTCGCAAGATCAAATTCTCGACAGTGTGAGCGTCTACCAACGAAAAGGAAAAGCCACGCAATTCTCGCTTGGCGGCTTTACCAATCGCATTGTAATTCAAGGCGTAGACTTCCGGCAGCCGGCCGTTGGTATATTCAAGCGCAATTTCATTTACACGGCTCAAATTCTCGGCGGTCTGTTCCGCAATGCTTTTGAACCGGTCATTCTGCACAGTTGCTTCACGCTTGGCGAACGCCAACTCACGACCAGCCCGCTTGATTTCTGCCTTGTCGCCGGTTTCCTTGGCGGCTTCGTACTGCTCTTGCAAGCTGGCCAATTTTGGCTCGGTTTCCGCCATATATGCGTCCCAGGCCTGCCGCACTTCGTCTTGCGTCTGCCGGTATATCCGCCGAATGCGGCGCTCCAGCGAAAGCAATAACTTGTCTGTTTCTCTGTGTGCTTTATCTGCCAACGCTGGCGCCTCCTTTTAGCGTTTTCTCGTTCACATCAACTTGCTAAGCAGCTGTTTATTTTTCGCTTTTCTTTTTCATTTTCTCGGTGATCTTGTCAAGCAGCGCCTGCAACTCCTCATCCGTCAAGGCGTCCAAGTCGTCATCCTGCCCGCTTCCGGTCGGCTCATTGCCTTGCTGGCCTACATCCGGCTCCGCCTGCTGCCCTGCCGGTTCTGCTCCATCGATGGCGGGGTTGTCGTCAACCTCAATCCGGTTGCCCTCCTCGTCTCTCTTTCGCTTGATGATCTCATCCGCCTGGTCGCCGATACCCAGCAAGAAGCAGACCTGCTCGGTGATTGTCTCGTCGTCCAAATACTCGGCAGCGGAAAGCACCATCTGCATTTCTTCGGATTGATTTACAATCTTTGACCGTTTGAAGCTGACGCTGTCGGTAATTTCCGCAAGCTGCAAAATCTTTTCTACAAAATTCGTAACGCAATACTCGAACATATCCGTCTTGCTGTCAAGCGGCTGATATGCCGCCCGGATTTCCGTGGCGGTTTTTGAGCCAGCCGAAAGGTCAAGCACATTCAAGCACATAAAATCATCATATAGCCGTGCCTTGATTGTGGCTATCGCAGCGTCGGACGCAGCAATCGGCGCCTCAACTGTGTGGGCTTCAACCTGTGCGCCGTCATCGTCGATGTGCGCAACATGCATTGTGCGCAGC
>QWCB01000759.1_pt1 | contig 34280 bp, 35 predicted proteins | sample 1972511 | NCBI WGS metagenome assembly QWCB01 (sample SAMN09866719, study PRJNA288562) | Human gut metagenome isolate term5_stool, whole genome shotgun sequencing... | isolation source: gut | host: Homo sapiens | place: USA: California | reverse complement strand
TGGATAGAGCAACAGCCTTCTAAGCTGTGGGTCTTGGGTTCGAATCCCAACTCAGTCACCCCTCATAGCCACGCCGGGATCACGCTCCAGGCGTGGCTTTTTAAGGCTCTTGGTAGTTCTTCGGAGTGTCCAAAACCATATAAATAAGCCCTATTCCGCCCAAATATCACGCAAGTATCACGCAACCAAAATGAAACCTAATGTTAAGATCTATCTTGCGCTCGATCGTAGGAAGAACCGTCTGCGCTCTGACGGCTCCTCGCCGGTCGTGGTGAAGATCCCCTCCGGGAACCACGGGATAACCATTGATACCGGGGTGGACTGTCACGCCACTAACTGGGACAGTCGTACAATGCAATGCACGCACCAGGGGGCGCGCGTCATTAACTCGGTGCTAACGAATTTCCTCGCTTCCGTGCGTACTGCCGTCCTCACCCTTGTAGCCTCCGGTGAGTGGGCAAGGATCACAACACCGAGCGAGGCAAAGTCTGCTATCTTGCGTGTGCTTGGAGGACTGCCCGGTGAAGGACGCGACACTGGGATAGCAGACTACTTTTGCCGAATGTTGGAAAGGGATCATTCACGGTCAAAGAGGACTAAAGACCTGTACCAGTGGACACTCTCCCGGCTCCGTGATTTTCTCGGCGGTCGCTCCCCGCGCTTTGACGAGGTGACGGTCTCGGACCTGAAGGACTTTGAAGCGTATCTCAAAGAGACCGGCTCCTCGATTAATACCATATCTATACATATGCGCAACCTCCGTGCGGTCTATAACCAGGCGATCGATGAGGGGGTGACGGAGAATTATCCTTTCCGTCGGTCTCGGGTCCGCTCCGAGGTGCCTTTGCCTAAGGTGCTTTCTGTGGAGGAGTTTCGGGAGCTGTGGACTGCCGAGTGCCTGCCTGACGAACGACGGTACCTTGACATCTTCTTCCTCGGCTTCCTCTTCCGCGGGATGAATATCGTTGACCTCTCCCGACTTAAGGAAGTAGACCGAGATGGCTATGTCTCTTATCGTAGGAGCAAAACCGGCTATGAGTATCGTATAAAGGTGGAGCCGGAGGCTGAGGAGATCCTCCGGCGCAATAGGGGGCAAAAGCTATTGATCTGGACGTTTGAGAACAGGGACCACCTCGATGTCTGTTCCCGGCTTAATCACATTTTGAAGAAAGTTGGGGGCTTTGGCGACGTGCAGGGCAACGGCTTTCGCAAGCGGCTGCCGATCAATGATAGGCTCTCTTACGCCTGGGGTCGCCGCTCGTGGGCAACCTTTGCCGAGGAGCTGGGTGTGCCTCTGAACACGATCCGGCTCGCCCTTGGACATCAGATAGCCGGAACCGCCAGGCGCTATGTGAAGTATAACCAGTCCGCGGTGGATGAGGCAAATCGGAGGGTGATCGACTGGGTGCTATATGGCAAGAGGTGACCACCCGGGTAAGGTGATCACCTCTTGATTGTGGTGTGGCTGATGCTTATTTAACCTCTGCCCAAGAGGATCCGAGCTCAAGGTGTCGCACGCCGTCTCTTACCTGCTCGGCGGTGAGGTACTGCTCGCTATTCGGGCAGGTGAGGTCGTACACTACTGCGGCGTACTTGCCACTCACGACCGGCTCGAGGATAGCGTCTCTCTCGGGGAGAACTCCGAGCGCTGCTCTTGCGCTGTCCGCATCGTCATAGACTACATTGTCAATGTAGTTACAGATCTGCTTTGCGTCTATCAGCCCCTTTGCTGTAAGCGGGTAATTGCCCTGAGTTGCGAGTGCTGATGTAGTTACGCCGTCGGTGATGATAATCGTTGCCATAATGTTGCATCGCTTTATAGGGTAAATGTGTGGTTCTCTTTCAGGGCTTCCTGGCACTGCTCCAGTGTCTCGTAAAAGAAATGCCTTGAGTAGTCCTGTTTCAGTGTCGCCCCTCCGGATAATGCATATCCGTAAAAGCGAACTACAACTCCATACTCATTAATGCACCTGTAGGCGCAGATAGGGATGTTGTAGAATTGTCTGGTTGTCACCGTCTCGAAGATCTCACCTCTACGAGGCTTGATCTCCTTTCTCTCGCCGTCCCTCATCGTGACAGTGAGAGACTTAGTGGTTTCGTTGGAGAAACTGTCAGTTAGAATTTCGCGTTGCATAATGATAAAAATCGTTTAGGGTTTGTCCGCTGAGACTGGGGTTGCGCCCCCTCTTATCTCTTTGGTACCCCAAAGGTACGAAGATTATCCGAAACGTCCAAATATTTGGACTATCGGAATAGAAATTTAACATTTGCGAGGTCCCCGGGCGACAGCACTCGAAAGCCGAGCCGGTGCAGGATCATAGCGAGGGTCACGGAGTTGATCCCCTCGGTGGCACCACTTAGGTAAGAGTAGAGCGTCTGTCGTCGCATGCCTATCTCATCTGCGAGCTGGTAGGTCGTGATGCCCTGATGCTCCATCTCCGTTAGTATCTCCTCCTTGATTGCTTTGTTTGTCAGCTCCATATTAATCCTCTACTATAGAGATGTGAGACTCGGACTTGAGGTCGAGGCGATCATAGTCGTACCGGCTGACCTCCATCTCGATGGTTATGGTGTCGGTTGTCTCGGCTCCGATGACGCGGGGGCGCATGTTGCTTTTCCCATCCCAACCAAAATCGCCCTCTACAAGCTCTGCGTCGTTATACAGGGTTACCCCTCCGTTGCGTCGCCACCGCTTAGCGACGAGGATGTCTCCAAGTGCAATGATACCTTGTCTTGTCTCGTAGTATCTCCCATCAAGACGTATTTTTACGGTCTCCTCTGCGCTCTGCTCCTCCCAGCCGTACACGTCGAGGATGATCTGCCTAAGCTCCTGCTCCTTATCAGCGGTGACGGTCCACACCTTATTTGCTGGATCCCACTTTGCGCCGATCTCCTTGACCCGCTTGATGTAGGTCTTATTGTAAGGTGTTGTAGCCGAAACCTTGTCGCCGCTTTTGATGATGTTGATAGTAGTCATTGTAAAATCGTTTAGGGTTATCCTCCGAGGTTTGGGGTTGCGCCCCCTCTTATCTCTTTGGTACCCCAAAGGTACGAAGATTATCCGAAACGTCCAAATATTTTGACTACTAATCTCAGAAAAAGAGCCCCCGCCAAAGAAGACCAATGGCGGGGGCAAAGTCCCTAAACGACTTTTCGGCAACGACGTTAGCGTGTATATATGTCCATAAAAGACATGGTTTCAACTCACGCACCCCCGAAGAGGTGCGAAACACTTCTGCTTTTCCACAAAAAGCATAGTTTCAACTCACGCACCCCGAGGGGTGCGAATGTTTATGTTTTTCCGAAAAAAACATAGTTTCAACTCACGCCCCCGCGCAAGGGGGCGAAATGCTAACGCCTTAGCGAGACAAAGGTAGGGAGGATCTCCGAGACCGCCAAACGCACCCGGGCAAGTGTTGCGGAAAACGCAACAGTTGCTCCGCCACCACCGGCAACTATCCGGAAAAACCGAATAGTTGCCCCCGCCTGAGTTATTAAGGATTACTTAATCACTGCCCTGCCTACTTAGTCACTGCCTACCGACTTAGTCACCGCTACCTACCAAGCTCCTTACTCTCTAAGCTTATTATCTAAGCTTCCGCCTTACTCTTTAAGCTCAGTTGTCAAAGATTATTTGACAACTCAGTTGTTCGCTTTTCCCGAATAACTCCCTCAACGGCGGAGCCCCCGCACGAGGTAGCCGGCTCCAAAGAGACCGAAGACCACGACCACCCCGCCGAGGAGCCACAGCCTGCGCCCTCGGTGCGATTGCTCGGAGGGAGGGACGGCGGGGGCGCCTATCGTCACCGTGTCCCGGCGCACCACCAGCACGCTATCCACCTGCACCGTCTGCCGTCTCGTGCCGACCACGTCGCCCCGCTCCACGACCCGCCTAAGGGTGTCGCTGATGTAGGTCGTCTCGATCTCGTACCGCCAGACGAGGCTCGTCGTGTCCGCCGCCCTCACCGTCACGCTATCCCGCACCAGCGTATGGTGCTGCACGCTTGACCGCACCCCGCACCCACTTAGGAGGAGGAGAAAAAGGCACGCCGCCAGCCATCCCTTAGTCCCCATAACGAAGCATCTCAAAGGCTCCCTTGATCGCCCCCTCATCCCCCGGGCGCCCGCACTCGACGAACGTCATCGCTTCCAGCAGTCGCACGACCACCGACTTATTGCCGAGGTCCAGCGGCTCATACACCGGCAGATGTCCCCGTACGGAGACCGTACCGATGTACTTTAGGGTATCATTCCCCCGCTCGGAGGGCGGACACCACCGCCAGATCATCTCCTTAAGCGTCGAGAGACCGTACCGCCTCTGATAGTTGCGGAGGATCACCAGCGCCGCTCTGTAGCCGTACTCACGGGAGGAGAAAATGGCAAACCGCCCGTCACTCCCTACCTGCCCCCTCCAGCGGTTGCGGGGGTTGTACTCGATATTGAGGGGGTTATTATTGCGCCACCCCCTGGCGACCTTACTTGCTGTCATCGTCTGTCTTGGTAATTATTGTTGTCTCCGTGCGTGTCACCTTGGTAACGGGATCGTCCGGCTCCCTTACCCTATTGACCATCGCCGTCAGGTCGTCCGCCCCCTCCTTGCTAATACCCATATGGTGCAGCATGAGGGGCAGGATCTTGAGCGAGAGTGCGAGGTAAAGGAAAAGGAACCCCTTGCTCTGAGGAAAAGCCTTACACATATTCCCCAGGATATTACTGAGGTACCAGTAGCTGATCGTCCAGGTCAAAAACTTAACCAGCGTCCCCGCCAGCGACCCCTCCCCAAAGGAAGAGACGCAGAAGTGGACGAGCAAGACCATTATGCAGTAGGCAATGATCTTGTAGATGGCTCGAAATGCCTTTCGGAACTTAAACTCCTCCCTCCCCGTCCAGACATTGCCCGCCATGCCGCCGAAGACATCCGCCACCGCCATAACGATAAGCACCGTAAAGGCGTTACTCAGCGGGGCGAGGAAGCTCGCCACGAGCAGCAAAACCGCCTGCACAAGCGTCCTAAGCCGCTCTCCCCAGTCTGTAGTAATTATCTGCTCTATCATGATTTTGTACAAACATTTTTTTTCATCAGTAAGCCCTTATCTCCTTGACAAACCAGTAGGCTGTGCCGTTATTGGTGTTCTGATCAGAGATCCGGAGGGCTACGATGATGTTTGACTTCTCGGCGTAATTGTGCGACGTGGAGACCTGCCTGTCTGACCCCCAGAACATCTTTTGGCTGCTGTACTTGGTCTTGAAGGTGATGCTCCCGTCTACCACCGCCCCCATTGTCGTGACGGTACACCTCCAGCCCGACTTCACGGTGCCTGCGTCCGGCAGGGTGATCGTGCAGTGTGCACTCGAGAGGGCTTCGTTGGCGATGAGGACGGAGGTGTCCTCCTTGGTCAGACTGACGGATCCCCCATTGCGCTGCATGTCGTGCGTGCGCGGAATCCCCTCGGTGACGACCCGGTGACCATTGTACTCCATTTTGTCGCCGAAGACGTGCATGTTGCCGTCTATCTTTAGCCCCACTGAGTTGCCCCTCGGTACCTGTATGACGGAGGTGCCTCCGTCACCGATGGAGACCCGCTTGGAGTGGAAGCCCTGCTCGTAATTCGCCTTGAATACCCCGGTGTCAAGCCCCCCGCGGATGTAGCTGTCGAGGTAGGCGAAGATCCCACTCCTCGTGATGTAGAGCCGATCGTGTACCACCTGGTGGAGACCGGAGCCGCTGTCGTCTGCGTCTATGTAGATGGAGTCCAGGTTGATCCTGATGTTGCCAAACTTTGCTGTGCCGTCGTAGTTGATGTAGGAGACGGCGTCCTGGTCGGCGAGGGAGGTGACCCCGGCGGCGAGCATATGCGCCCCCGCCCCGTCCTCTCCGGACATATAAGAGGTGACGTTGCCTGAGCTATTAGAGAGACCGATGATCTGAGAGAGGAGCAGTCCCCCCTCCCTAATGGTCTCCCCCTCATTGAATGCCTTATAGATCCACCGCAAGCTGTCCGGGAGCTTGTCAAGGGTGATCTTCTTGTCCTTGAGCATCTGCCGGCAGTTGTTAAGCGTATCGATTGCCGTATTGGCGGATGCGAGCCCGTCCTGTAGCTCCTTGACCTCCTTGGAGTAGTCGGCTCCTACGCCGTCCTTACCGTCCACGCCGTCACGACCATCCTTGCCGTCACGACCATCCTTGCCGGTGAGTTGCTCCCAGACGAGCACATTATCGTAGTTGAAATATTTTATTCCGAGGATGTAGATCTTGCCTTTCTCCCAGGTGGTATCAGCGTATGATCCATCGGTAACCATCTTAACGGTGTCACCCGCTTTGGCATACTGACCATGAAGCTTATTGTATAGCTTGACGTAACCTCCGTACCCGAGATCGACAGCCTCGCCGAGGAACTTTCCTCCTGCTCCCTCGGAGCGGATGAAGTCCTCCGCCTCCTTGAGAGCCTTTTGGAAGTCCTTGAGGGCGGTCTTGTAGGCGTTGTAGCGGGAGTTGACGCCGCTCACCTCGGCGGCGGTCGCCTTGCCGTCACCGATGGCGGAGGTGATGTAGCTTGTGAGGTCGGAGACCTTGCCGGCGAGGGTGGTCTTGCAGTCGAGGAGGGCGGTCTTGGCGTCTCCTATGAGGAGGGAGTTGGTGTAGACTTTTTCATATGCACCGAGGGCGGACTGCCACTGAGCGTCCACCTCATTGATGTAGGTCTTGATCGCCTTTGCTTCCGCATCGTCCACGATCCCGTCCAGGAATGCCCCGTCGACATATTCCCATAGTTGGCGAGACGCAGCCTGTGCGTCTTCTGCCAGGAACCTTGCCTCCTCCAGCTCCTTGAGCTTCTTGGGGCTTATGACGTGGGGGACAAAGGCGGCGGCGACGGCAGTAAGCCCCTTATACGTTGCCTTGACCTCAAAGGAGACCCCCGGACCGGTGTAGGTGTCGGAGAGGTCGTAGGCTCCGTCCTGTACTCTTGAGTAGAGCTCCCACTCGATCCACGTTTTGCCTCTTTCGTTGAGGTTGAACCTGCTGTAGAAGTTTGCCCCGATCTCTTCCGTCACCTCTCGACCGTCGTAGAAGAATGAGGGTCGTAGCTTGTATATATAAAGATGTCCATCAGCCACCTCTCCCTCTACCCTCAGGGTGGCGGTGAAGGAGTGACCGTCCCGACCTGGTGCGCCGTCCTTGCCGGTGGCACCCTGCTCGCCATTTTCGCCCTTGATGCGGGACCAGGTGTAGCGGGAGGGGTCGGAGCTGTCGGGCTGAGTGTAGTCAGTGTACTGACCGATGTAGCCTCTCCCCGAGCTCTCGGTCACCGAGAAGCCCTGCTTGCCATCCGAACTATTCGCATAGGCGATGTGGAGGTAGGGGGTGCGCCCGTCCTTGCCGGGCTTGCCCGGGGTGCCGTCAGATCCGTTTCGCCCATCCTCACCTACAAACTTTGTCCATAGGTAATCGTTTGGGTTGGTGCTGTCTGTCGGGTTGCTGTCGACATACATACCGATGTAGTCACACCCCTCCGGAGACTGGGAGAAATCGCCCCCCTCGTTGTCTGTTGCGTACGCTATGTGAGTGTAGGACGAGGTGCCGTCCTTGCCGTTTATCCCGTCCCTACCATCTTTACCCTGCAAGCCCTGCAACCCTCGCTCTCCATCCCTTACGTTCGGCAGGGTGGCGGTGGCTATGGTTGTTAGACCTTTGTAGGTGATGGCGTAGGTTTGGCTTATTCCGTTCGGTTTACTCCTATTATTATCATCGATGTGTAATCTAAATCTATTCTTGCCCACGATTAGTATTCGATCCATCTCGAAAGACACATCTGGAGGGTTGCCTATCCCCGCCTTGTCGTAGACCAGCTTATCGTCTAATGCCACACCATCGTAGTAGACAATGTACTCGACTACCGGATCCTTGGTGACGACCCCGTTCCGGATCTCTCCCTCTACGAATGCGAGAGAGCTGGTCAAGGAGTGTCCGCTTTCTCCCTGAGCCGGCTTGCCGGAGTCAATGAGCTGATTTGTGGTGTCGTCCCATACCCACCAGGTGCCGTTCTTTATGATCGGCTGGCGTACCTTCTTGGCGTTCTCTATCTTCCGCTCCTGCTCCTCAAAGGCTTCCTCCAGGGTGAGGTTTTGTCCCCCGACCGATGTCATCCCGCCACGGATATAGACACCGTTGGGGTTGTCTGCATTGATTGAGAAAGTGCTTTTGTCGGTCTTGAAACGGAAGTAGCCCTTGACCATATCGATGACCAGTCGCCCGTCCGGCGAGGTGAAGCGGGGGCTGGAGATCATCCCCGGAGTGATCTCGGTAAATCCGTGCATCGGCATATACTCCCAGCTCGTGCCGTCGTCCGTGGGGGTGAGCATACCGCTCCAGAGGTGGTAATACCCGGCTTCTTCGTCAAAGTCGTGTGCCTTGGTGTCGATGACAAAGGTGCCGCCGTCTCCCTCCCTCGGTACCCGTGCGTACAGGTAGAGTGGGGCGGTACCCTTTGGGCTGTAGTCCGTGGGGGCGATCGTCCAGGTACGGAAGTCCTTCGCCTCGTGTGCCGTGGTGACCTCTACCCCGAGGGTCTTGTGCTGGAGATAGGCGCGGTCGATGTGTAGGCTCTTGGTGGCGGTGTCGTAAGCGAGTGGCAGGGGTACCTCCTTGGTGCTTGAGGGGCTCTCCACGTAGGCGAATTGTAGGCTCTTATCCCCAACCAGCACCTGCATCGTATGCACGGCGAGGGGTCGTACCATTGCTTCAAAGTGGGCACCCAGTGCTTTCTCCAGCGCATCCGTGAGTTGCTCGGCTTTGTGGAATGTACGCCGTGCCTGCTCCACCGCCGTCCGTGTGCTTGCTTCCCTCGTGGAGGTGAGGTCTTCCTGCACCGCCTTTCGGATGATCGAAGTCAGTCCGCCCCTCCCGGTCGCTCGGTCGCTGAGGGTGACCTCGGGGGCGTATGGATCGGTGAGGTACTCCTTTATCCCTGTGATCCGGAGGGTCGCCCCGCCGTCGGTGATCGGGTCGCCGGCGAGCTTTACGTAGGCACCGATACGCACCTTATGACCTACCTTTGTCCACTGCTTCTTCAGCCACAATGGATCCACCGCCGCGCGGTATGAGTAGCGTGAGGTCTCCAGCCCCTCGAGGTACTGCACCGCACTATCTAAGAGCCGCCCCTCCGCCGCACTGATGTAGCTCTCGGGGAGGGCGATCTCAAAGACTCCATACCGGTCTCCCTCCTTTGGAAGAAAAGGCTCGCTCGGCATCAGTATGCCGTCTATCTCCTCCGGCACGATCTCAAAGCGGCGGTCTTTGTGGTGGTACTTCGCCCCAAAGGTGCGCCCCGCCAGCATGCCGGACTGAAAGGTGAGCTTCATCTCCCGCCCCGGTATGAGACACTTCTCGAAGTCGAGGTCTGCCGGTATGGTCGGGTCGGTGAAGTCGACGAACGCTTTCTCTTCGTCCCTTATGGTGACCGCCTTAACCACTCCCTCCCTCGAGGGGTAAACGTCCGTGTCGGTGAATGCTCCCTCCACGGCTCCGGGTGCGGTGCCGCTGACGGTGATCGCCCGCCCTCCGGCGGTGACGGTGTAGGTTCGTTCGCCTACCGTCTTCGTGGATCCCTCCGGCAGGTGCAGGGTCTTGCTCGTGTACTTCGCCGGGTCGATGTTGCGGTCGGTGCCGGTGACGTACAGGGTACCGACCGGCTGCTCCTCGGCGGGGTTGCGCTCCAGCCCTGAGAGTAGCCCTTTCCCCTTGCCGTACGATACCATGAGGGGGCTGTCCTTGTGATACTCCGACTTACGAAGTGAGAGGGTGCGCCCCTCGCACTCCCACTCGGTGCCGTATGCTTCAGCGAGCTTCTGTAGTGCGTCGAGGGCGTTGGTGGTGCTGTACTCGATCGTCTTCTCGCTCCCGTCCATACAGGCACCGACTGACCAGCCCGCTTCCCGTTCGTTGAGGTTGTGGACAATCAGATCTAAATGCTCCCGGGGCTTGGCGGTGAGGAAAAAGGTGATCCGCCCCTCGCCACCTTTCTCCCGCACGATGTACCGCCGGAGGTGCGCCCTCGGTGAAGAGAATGTGACGGTGTACTCGTACATCTCGGTGTGGATCATCCGCACGCTGTCCTCGCTATCCACCTCGTAGCGGTCGCCCTTGTAGGTGATGTAGGCTCCGGCACTGATGGGTAAGTAGTCCGGGAGGGCAAACTTCAGTACCACCTCGTCTGCTCCCATTAGCTCCGTGAGCCTGTAGCTGTCGTCACTCGGGGTGATCTCGACCACGCCCCCGTTACCATTGTAAAGCTTTATCATAATCAATTCGTCCGTCTAAATCGTACCTCGCAAGTGAGAAACCAGTCGTATGTAATGGCAATGTCGCTGCACTCCATACCTACGTAATACCCTTTTATGAACCAGTCGAGGGCGGTGTGGGTGATCGTTCGCTCCCCGGGCTTCGTCATCTCCTTAAGGAACGTCCAAAGCGCCCCTCTGAGATCCTCCCCCGTGGGGGCTATAAATAGCATCTTGATCGTCACCTCCTTTGCCCTTACTCTGACCGTGCGCCTCGCTCCCTTTGGCTCCGGGGTGATCTGTCCGTCCACCGCCCGGCTCTGTAGGGTGAGCGGCTCCTTGGCTTCCGCCCCACTGAGGAGGGTCTCCGCCGTCTCGCCGAAATCGGTCGCCCCAAAGGCTGGGAGGGGCTTCCCGTCTATCTTGACCGCTGACGGGAAGGGCTCCTTGGTCTGTCCGCCATCCGGCTCAAACTCTCCCGGCTTATCCTCGACAAACTCTATCTCAGCCTCCCTGACCTCGCCCCCGATGGTCTTGATTATGGTCGTGGAGACACCCCGCAGGCGGATCTTCCCATACCCCTCTATCTTGAAGAGCTGTGTACGGTAGTGGTTGCGCATACGGAGGAACCCTCCGCCCCTGCCGCCGTCAAAGGCAAAGCGCAGGCGGATCCTCCTCGGGGCGAGCTTTAGCCTCTCCTCGAGGTCTACCTCTACGCCGTCCTCTTCATGCCAGTCGTTTTGGCGCGGCTCCTTGGTCTCCGGCAGGGCAAAGAGACTTGTCCAGCCCCCTATGAGTGTCGCCCCGTATGTGGTCTCGAAGTCCGCCCCGTCTACTATTACTCTCGGTATAAACATATCAGCTCCTTACCTTAATCCCCTTGATCGTTATCTCATCCATTGACCGCCTAAGCTTATCGGTGGATCCCTCTATCCGCTCCAGGCGATTGGTGTTGTCCCTTATCTCCGTCACCCTCCCGAGGATCGCCCCCGAGGTGGTGACCAATTGCCGTGTGTAGGTGGCGATGTCGTACGTGTGTCCCTGTATCGCCGTGGCTCTCCCGCTAAGCTCGTCAATGCTGTCCTGGCTTGCCTGCGCCAGCCCCTTGCGACTGGCTTCCCGTCTCTCGCTGCTCTTGCTGTCGTCGGGGGTGAAGAGGTTAAGCCCCTTTTCCGCCCCCGCTATCTTGGCATCCTCCAGCTGCTTATCCGCCTGCCCCTTGAGGGCTTTCACCTGCACCATAAGCTGTGAGTAGAAGTCTATGAACTCCTCCTGGCTCGCCCCCTTGGACATTAGGGCTTTCATCTCCCCCTCGGCTCGCTTGAAGGTATCGGAGAATACACTGGAGAAGATCATATTGCTAACGAGCTTCTCAAGGGTCTTGCTTACCGACTTGGCAAAGCTCTCGCTTGCATCCTCGCCGCTCTTGAAGGCATCCACGATGTCATTCATCAGGTCGTTACCGAGGTCGCCAAAGACACCCCGCAGGTAGCCCTCCAGATCCTTGGTCTGCTCGGCAAACTCTTCCTGCGCTCTCTTCACCTCGGTAAGGCTCGCCTTGACCTTGTCCGGGAGCTTATCGTAGACCTCGGTGCCGATGAACTTAGCGAGGGCATCCTTATTGATACTTTCGTCCGGATCGAATAGCTCCGGCACGAGGTCTCGCAGGCTCTGATACTTCGCCCTCTTCCCGATGTGGAATGGTCCGAGGTCAAAGCCGGTTGCCTTGCGTGTCTGTATCTGTAGGTTTCCGATGATCCGACCATACTTTTGTGCATCGCTCTGAAGCCCCTCGAGGGTGGTCGCACCAAAGAGTGAAGCGGTGAGCGATCCAAAGCGGTTGTTTATCTGCTCCGTCTCTGCTACCTGCTCCCTGAGGACGGCATTGTACCGCTTGTATGCGCTCTCGGCGAGCTTGACGCTCCGCTGTGCGTCGGCAAAGCCGTTGCCCGAGAAGATGTGTAATGCCTTGCTTGCGGCGAGGGCTTTATCCCTCGTCACCTCCAGCTCCGAGTTAAGCGACTGCACCGTGTCGGCAAACTTCCGCGCCTCGAGGTCTGCCTGCTTCCCCTCGTCGATAAATGAAGTGACCACCTCCCTCACCTTGGTGATGACCTGCAGGGCGGCACCCACCACGGCGAGGACGACGCTCGCACGCTCCACGGACTGAACCGCCTTGCTCGCCCCCTTTGCCGTCATCTCTTGCGCTCTGATAGACCAATTGGCAAGGGTGGTAATGCCGTTGATCATCTGCATTGCTGAGGTGGCTATGGATCCGGCGGTCTTGATCGCTCTGCCGGCTACCCCTCCGAGGCTCTCTCCGATGTCGTCAAAGGACTGCTTCACCCTCCCGAGGGTCTCGTACAGCTTCTGCCAGTCCTCTATGGCGTTGCTCGTCCTCTCCTCTCCGCCGTTGCTCTCTACCTTGGTGATCTGATCCGTGACCGCCTTTACCCTCGCCTTGGTCTCCGCAAGTTTGGATCCGCTAATGCCATTTGCTTCCGCTTCCTCCAGTGCCTGCTTGGCTTCCTCCAGTGCCTGCCTGAGGGCTTCCAGCCCTAAGCTTGAGATCCGGTTTAGGAAAGCGGTGTAGGTCTGCTCCCGCTTGGCGAATTGCTCGTCAATGCTGGTGAGTACCTCCTTTTCCTGTCTGTCCAGCTCTCGGATGTTTTCCTCCGTCACCCCGTCGGCAAGGCTTCCATCTGCCTTTCGGAGGGCTTTCCGCTTCCGCCTGAAGTCCTCCTTGGCTTTCTCTATCTCTTGCTCGTAGGTGCGGATCCCGTTAAGTGCCTGTTCCAGCGCCCTCTCATCGGCTCTCCGGTACGCTCTATCGGCTTCTGCCTGCATTGATAGTATGGTGGACTGCTGATCCTTGGAAAGGCTCTCAAACGTCGCCGTTTTGGCTCCTGTGGCTTTCCGGTAGGTCTCTATCCACTCCTCCGCCTGGAGGTCTATCTGGTGGGTGAGACGGTCGTGCGCCAGCTTATTGGCGGCGAACTCCCGCTCTACCCCCTCGTCCATCGCTTCTATCCTCGCCTGCCTGAGGTCAAAGTCCGCCTGGATCACTTTCTCGGCGAGCTGTCTCTGTGCGTCCGCCCGCTCCTTGGCTTCTTTCTCGGCTCGCTTCCGTGCCTCCTCCAGCTTCTTCAGCTCTTCCTCCGTGAGGACGTGACCATTTTCCTCCTCGGTGGTCTCCTCCTCGGTGGCTTGCTCCAGCTCCTTGGTGGTCTTTGCGAGATCCTCCTGAGCGAGCCGTACCCGCTCCTCTAAGTAGGTGATCTTGTTGTCTGCTTCGCCTACTACGTGATCCCAAAACTTTACGAGGGTCTTTCCTGCCTGCTTGAAGCCCTCTTTCCATCCTTTGGACGGGTCGATAACGTCCGGTGCTTTGTAGCTCGCCAGCTCCTGCTGTGCCTGCTTGACCGCTTCCTTTTTCTCTGCGAGTAGTGCTTTGTCTCGCTCTTTATTGAGGAGCTTCTTGGCTTCCGTGAGCTCCATTGTCTTAATAGTCTCGAGATCAATCTTACCGAGGAGGTCGGGGTATAGATTGATCAGATCCTCGTATGCCTTTTGCTTGGCAAACGTGGTCTCGTTGTCGTCTCGGATGGTTGCCACCAGCTCGTCAGCCTTTGACCTCTGTTCGTCTATCCGATCCGTCAGCTCCTTTTTGGCTTCCGCAAAGTCTCCCGTCGCTTTCTCTGCGTCCACGGCACCTACCTTGTATCTGACTATAGCCGCAGTCAGTCCTATGATGGCGGCTCCGGCAATGGCGTACGGATTGGTAAGGATGGACTTGTTGAGGGCTTCCTGCGCTCGCTTCAGGGTGACGGTGGCGAGAGCGTGCCGGTGTCTCCACATAATGGCGGTTTTCTCCGCCGCTATGGCGGCGAGCTGTGCGCCCTTGTACATACCATACACTGAGATGAGGGTATAAATGGCATCTCCAACCTTTTCGTAATTCTCCACGAGATTGGCGGCGACACCGATCGCCCTGGAGGCAATGCCCTGGGTACTCTTGCCGATGTCGTTCATCATCATATCGATGGCGTCGCCGAGGTTGGCGATCTGACCGGTAAGAGACTTGCTTTGCTCCTCCATTAGGTTGTCAAAGGTGGTCTCTCGTATGCTCTTGATGGCTCGCTTAAAGTCTTCCGCCCCGACCTTTCCGGCTGCTACATACTGCTGTACTTGCTCCGTGGCGATCCCGTACTGCTTTGAAAGCTCCCCGATGAGGTCAATGCCCCGCCCGGTGAACTGCCGTAAGTCCATCGTGTCCATGTGCGCCTTTGTGATCGTAGTGCCGTACAGGTAGGCGATGTCCTTAAGCGGCGCACTGACCCCAGCGGCTATGTCTCCGAGCATTTTCAGCGTGTCGTTAACCTCCTCCACCGGCACCCTGATACCGAGGAGAAACTTCGCACTGTCGGCGATACCCATTAGGTCAAAGGGTGTCTTTGCGGCTGTGTCTATGAGCTGGTTCATCAACTCATCCGCTTTCTCTTGGCTCTTGGTGAGCGTCCGGAAAGCGATCTCAAGCTGCTGTACCTGTCCGCGCGTCTGCACCACCTGGCGGGCAAACTGCTGTGCCATACCGACGGAGAATATCCCGGCGGCTGCTCTCCCTATCCGCTTCGTAAGATCGTCAATGCGGTCCCCCTCTTTCTCTGCCGTGTCGGCAAGGCTCCGGATCTGCCCCTGTCCTTTCTTGACCGCTTCCTCCAGCTCTTCGAGTGAGAGCGAGACGGCAAACGATATTTTCCCGCTGCTGTTATCCATCACTTTAGCTTTTTCAATAGCTCTTCTACATCCTCCCCGGCGTTCGGATCATCCATATTGAAGACACCCTTATCGCCTTTCTCCTTGCCTTTCTCTTCCTCCCCACTGTCGTACGATGGGAGGACTGAGGAGTACATCACCACATTCTCAAACGACATCTCCCAAAGGACATACTCCGGTGTAAGCCCGTACGCCTTTGCCAGCCCGCCGACTATTGCCCAAATACTGTCGTTTCCTCCGCCACTTTCCTCGGCTTCGTCAGCGTCGCCCCTCTTAGGAAAGTGGTAAGCGCGAAAAAATGAGCGAGCCGGGACTGACCGAGTAGCTCGGTGAATATATAGTAGACCTCTTCATAGTCCATTCTCTCGGCTATCTCTGCCGTGAGCTGCTCCAGCCGTGTCTCTAAGTGGTTGTTTCCAAAATGGAAAAAGCGGCGGCGTGTCGGTCGCTCCTCCCGGATCGCCTTGGCTCCGAGGATCAGCGTTGCGACCGCTCGGGCTATCAGTGTGCCGGCTCCCGCACTGCGAATCGCCCAAACGCTTACCAGCTCAGGGTCTCTCTTGACATCCTCCTCGGAGGGGAGGTCTCCCGTTGCCCGCTCTATCTCGGATATTACCGCACAGACCTCTACGAGGGTGGCGATACTCACCCGCTCGACCTTGTAATCTCTTCCGCCTACGGTGACCGTTACCCCTTTCTCGAGGATCGTCCCGGCGACCTTTTGCTCTGTCGTTTGCTCCATCACTTGCAATGCATTTGCTTAAAAATCACCGGTGGGGTAAGGGCGCAACCCCTCGCCCCACCGGGTCCAGTAAGAGAGAAAAGAATACTCTTAGGCGGAGGCTCCGCCCTTGGTGATCTTAACCTTTTCGGCGCCATCCTCTGGCGAAAGGGCGTCGATCATATAGTGCTGCAGGATACCCATCTCGGCATCGTAGGAAGTGGTACGATTAACCACCGCTCTGTCGATCTGAATGCCCTTGCAGGTAGGATCCTCGGGGGTAACCGTGACCTTATGCTCTCCCTCGAGGACACCATTCTTGATCTTCCCATCAAAGGGGTCTGCATCGTCCTTACCAATGTAGAGGTCAAACTCGAGGGTACCGCTACCCTCCTTGTACCTTACATCCTTGGTGCCACCTCCCTCCAGCGGGGCTTCAACCTTGTCACCGGTCTGTACGGTGAGCTTGGTGGTACCCTCTTTCGGAGTGTCTATGGTGGTGTCGTCAATCTTAATGGTGGGCTTTCCCCACGATAGTACTGCCATAATATCTGAGTGTTTGTGTGTTATTTATCGTAGTATCTATACTTGAGCTTCACCGAGGTGAAGTGTTGGTCTGTCTCTTCCTCCGGGAGTGTGAGGATCGTGCTTGCTGGGGTGAAGAGATATCCGTCTGTGGTCGCCGGTGTGAGCGTCTCCACCCACTGAGCGAGCAGCCGCTCTATCTCTCGTGTCCGCCTTGCATTCTCAACCTTTGCTCCCGAGGTGAGCCCCTCCGGCACGTCCGGGCAAAAGACATTGATCGTCACGACCCCGCTCTCTATCTGTCCGGGGTTGCCGAGTGTGAAGATCACCTCTATATCCTCCCGTCGGCTGTCCCTCGGTCGCAGTCCGCCGGGGTAAATGCCCCCGGTGACCTGCTCCCTGAGTGTGCTACCTCTGAGGAGGTCGATCACATCTTCCTGTATTTGCTTTGCCGTCTTCATCACTTCTTCCGCTTGAGCTTTTCCTCCAGCACTGCCGTTGCGTCCGCTTCGGCTGTGTCGAGTATGTCATAAGCGCGTGCGTCCAAATACTGAGCGTAACTCATCCCGGTAGTGACAAAGAGTGAGACGCTATTCGCATCCGCCCCTTTTGCGAGATCGTTACCGTGTGCCTTACCTGCTTTCGCTCCCGGCTCCCCGGTCTCCTTGACCGGTGTGTAGCCCCCACCGATCACCGGTTTCCCGTCCACGGTGAGGACATAGCCGGTAGAGGATCTGAGGTTACCGGTGCGGTCGGTGTACTGCTTTCCTCTCGGAGCTCTCGCCCCTCGGACGGCTTTCTCACCTGCACGGGCAAAGGCTTCTACCACCTCGTCTTTAACGCTCTTTTCGCCCTCCTTGAGGGTGTCTAAGATCGTGGACATCGGGGTTATCATCTTAACAGCCATAGCTACACCAGCAGCTCAATTTGTCGCACGGCAACGAGCGGAATGCACTTGATCACAAAGAACTCCTGCTCCTTGATCAGACCGTCCAGCGCGGTGATCTTGACCACCTCGCTACCGGTGACGGTCTCCCTATCTACATAGTCCAATAGCACGGTATAGGTAGCGTCTGTAAAGGCACTGCCCCCGCCGGTGCGTGCTTGGAGGTCGACACTCACCGGCACCACCTGGCACCGAATGGGGTCGCTCCAGCTCGCTTCCGCCGGTATGGGATAACCATACTCATCACGACCCCCGGGCTTGGTGATCATCTTTGCTTGGAGTATGCCGTTAGGGATGATCATAAGCGGTCGCCCTTGTATCCGTACGTAACACTCTCTTCCTCACACCCCTTTGCCTCGTCGTCCAGCCCTGCCCTGTAGTAGAGCCGCTTTGCCGCTTGGCGCATCGCCTTGCGCTCGTCGGCTGTGAATGAGTAGGATTGTCCGCCCTGTGAGACATTGGGGGCAAGAGAAAGGGCGAAGAGACAATCAGCAAGCACCGCATTATAGCCTGAAGAGTTCAGTACCTCCGGTGTGATGGTCGCTTCGAGGTCCAGCCCTCTCTTGGTGGCATTTTGCTCTATCCAGCCCTCCGGTATCGGATAATTGGAAGAGCTAAGTAGTGCTTCCTTGGTGTTCATTTTCTCGGTGCGCTCTCTTGGATCAGCCCGCCAACTCGGTGTCGAGCAGGTAGACCTTGGTTGCGTTATTGAGTACCGGGAATACAAAGGCGGTCGCCATTGTCTTCTCGGAGTAGGGATCAGTCTCGGAGTACTGCTGAACCAGCGTGTACTCGTTTGCCTTGCCCTGCGTCACGCCGGCGACCGGTCTGCTCTCCTCCACGAGGGGTGAGTGGTAAAGGTCGCCGACCTTGGTAGTGCTTGGCAGGAAAGTGACTGCGCCCTTCTTCCACGGCTTCACCGCTACCCGGGTGCCGTCCGCCTGCTCCTGCGTGAATGCATTGCGTGCGATCACGATAAACTCTACCCCAAACTCATCCTTGAGGGCATCGATCATTTGAGATGGGCTTCCGGCTCCTCCTACGGGGGTGCCACGGAAACCGGCTACCAGCTCCTTACCCTCCTGAGAGGCACGGAGCTTATTGAAAGTAGCACGGTCGAGGATAATCGCCTGTATCTCGTTACTTTCATCCTCCGCCTTTGAGAGGATGGTACGGATGTCGGTGACTGGGGTCGCCTTGGCGGTGCTCCACTTATTGGTAACCTTGGTGCGGTTGCCCTCCGGGATGCCAAAGTCAGCCCTTACGCCAAGTCCCTGCGCCTTGTCGTCCGCTATGAGGATCTGACCCTCTGATAGCATCTGTAGCGTCATCGCTTCGATGCGGTCAAGGACCGCCCGCACTACCTCCGGGACGTTTTTGAGCACCTCCTTGGTGAGTTGCTCACCTCCGACACCGGGGGTGCTCGCCAGTCCGAAGATACGCTTCAGATCGCTCTCTTCTAACCTCACGGATGCGGCGATCTTCGGGATGTCTCCCTTGGCGAGGGCTATTGACCTGCGCTGCTTGAGGGGTATTGTGGAGTTCATCGCCACCACGTCAGCCATCCCAATCTTACCGGTGATGTCTGATGAAGTCCAGTCAAGTGTACCAGTCGGTTTCCGCTCCAGAAGTCGCTGGAAGAGACGCGTCTTATTCTCCTCCTTTTCGTTCTCCGCCTTAAGGGCTTCAAGCATCGGGAGGAAATACTTGCCTACCTCCTCGGGAAAGAGTGTGGGATTGATATTCTGTGCCATAATTTAATCTGTCTATAGGTTAATGATCACTCGGTGATCTCTGGTCTATATGCGTACGTTAGTCTGTCCTATCATCGCCTTAGCCTACCTCATTACCGCCATTCTCCTCGGGGGTCTCTGGCTCCGATCCATAGAGGAAAGAGATACGAGGGAGTGCGGTCTTGATCTCATCGGTGACCGGTGCGGGGCTTGCGCCCTCATTGACCACGCCGGAAAGGAGTACTGAGACAAAAGGCTTGTCTTTTGGTACGCTGCGCACCACCACCCCGCAGGGCTTAAAGCCTGCTGGAAGTGCGTCATACTTGCCCGCGGTGATACCGAGTGCCTTATAGGCTCCCTTGCCGTCGGTGACCACCACCTGACCGGCTCGGATCACCTCGCCCTTGTAGTCGGCGGTGTCGAGGGTCTTGCCCCCCGGGATATCGTCACCGTGCTTAATGATCACGATGTCATCTTTATCGGCTCCATACGTACCGACGTCTTTTCTGAGATTAGCAACTGCCATAATCTTGTTTTTCTGCTTTTGAAGTAAAAGGGTTTACTCACTTTGCCTTGATATCCTCGGCAAAGCTCTTCGCCAGTGCTTCGGCTCCCGCCTTTACCTCCGGGGACACTTTCGGGGTGTCCACTCGGTGCAGTGGGGTGCCAAAGGTAGGCTTCGCAAAGTCCTGCGAGATCTCGCTGACCTGCTTCCGGGTCTGCTCTCGGAGGGCGTTGTAGTCGTCTTCCGAGAGGTCGCCGAGGTCGCTGCGTGTCTCGAAGAGACTTGCGACACTTGCGGGGAGGTCTTTGGCAAGTCCTCTCAGCTCCTCGGCACGCTTGGCACCTCTCGCCTTGGTGGCGTCTGCCTCGAGTGCGCCCAGTCGTGTGAGGAGTGTTTTCGCCCAGGCGGGGGCTTCATCCTCCGCCCTGTGACTGTCCTTGCTCGTCTGCTCCTTGCTGTCGGCTTCATCGGTCGGCTCCGCCTCGGTGGGGGTGGTGGTCGGTGTCTTCGCCCGCTCCCGTCTGAGAGCGGTGTTGACCCCGTTTGTTACCCTGCTGTCGGTGTAGCTGTCGATGATGCCCTGAATGGTAACCCCTGCGATCTCGTCAGTGAGTGCGCTCTCGTCGTCAATAGTCTTAGCCAGCTTCGTTGCTGTAGGCTTCAGAACGGCATCCGATACGCCCTCAAACTTCTCTTTCAGTTGCTCCAGAATTGTTTTTGCGTCCATCACTTTGAATGTTTGGTGTTTTATTTTGAGACAAATATACAATTTAGTCTGTAATAGAGACTCCTCTTAGGAGGCGGGAAATTCGTTACTGGTAACCACTTTACCCGTTACTGGTTACCGTTGTACCGTTACTGGTTGCGGTGAAATCCGTTACTTGATACCGTCTCCGTCTGTGCTTACCTTAACCGCCTGCTCTCCGGTCGCTTCCTCCCATCGCTTGATGATCGTCTGGCAGTAGGTGGGTGAAAGCTCGATCATCCGGCACGCCCTCCCGGTCTGCTCCGCCGCTATCAGGGTGGTACCGCTCCCTCCAAAGGGATCCAGCACGATCTCACCCTCTCTCGAAGAGTAGAGGATCAGTCGCCCCATAAGCTTAACCGGCTTCATCGTGGGGTGGAGGTCGCACGACTGCACAACCTGCTCTCTTATCGCAGTGGACGGCAGGTCGTATATCTTCCGGAGGAGACTGAGTAGCTCCTCTTTCTTCAGCTTCTCATACCCGCCTTTTTCCTCCACCTCCTTTAGGTCGTCAAAGACGGTCTTAAGATCCCGCCGGGCGGTGAAGTAGTGCGCTGCTCCCTCCCTCCAACCGTACATTATCGACTCGGTCTGCTGTTGGTAGTCCTGCGTGCCGAGAACCATGTTGTTTTTTACCCAGGTAAGGTGCTGGCGCACCCTTTGACCTGCACCCTCTATAGCGTCCTCAAAGGCTCGACACTCGGACATTGAGTGAAAGATGTAGAACGCCCCTCCCGGCTTCAGTGTGTCAATGGCGCACTTGGTGAAGTTTCCGAGGAATGCTCGGAAGTCCTCCGGCGACATGGCGTCGTTATGTATGCCGTCGTCTCGGCGGGTGGCGTTGACCTTGTTTGGATTGATCCAGCCCCCGGCGATGCGCTCCCGGAGGCGCTCCCACTTCGCTCCATAATCCACATTGTAGGGAGGGTCGGTGAGGAGAAGGTCTACCGTCTCGCCCTCGAGGAGCCTGGCGTACGTGTCCGGATCGGTGCTGTCTCCACAGATCAGGCGGTGGCGACCGAGCCGGTAAACGTCCCCCGGCTTCACGAAGATCTCTTCCTCCTCCTGCAGGTCGGGGTCAAAGTCATCCTCCGTGAGATCCTCCTCGGTCGGCTCTTTGGCTGGGAGGTCTTCCTCGGACAGCTCCACCCCGAGGTCGGTGAAGAAGTCGGTTCCCCAGTCTTCGGTGACCATTGCCCAATCCCATTCTCCCGCCTGCTGGTTGTCGAGGACGGTGTAGGTCTTGAGCTTCTCCACGGGTGTCCCCGGTGGTATGATAGCGCAGGGGGCTTTGTCAAACGTCCCCAGCTCCCGCATGGCTCGCAGGCGCATATTACCCCCGATGACTACGTACTTACCGCCCTCGGTCTCGTAGACGATAAGCCCTCGGAGGGCGAGCATTTCGGGGTTATTGGTGATGTTCTCCTTGAGCTTGGAGAAAGCGTTGACGTCTATCTTCCTCGGGTTGGCAGGCAGTCCCTCTATCTGTCCGGTATTGAGGACGAGCTTTTTCAGCTCGATTTCCGTGTGGATTGGTTCCATTATCTTTATATTTGTAGGTGAGTAACTATCTATCGTTTTGAGCTATGACTAAAGAGGATCTTATCAAGCAATGCAGGTACTATAATGGTGAGGAGAGGAACCCATTTGACGGATGCAATGATCTCTGCTGGTACTGGGATATGGAGAGAGTGTATGTTGGATCAGGAGGGGCTATGTTTCCTATGCGAATGGAGTATGAAGCGTACGGTGGGAAAAAGTTTCCCGGGATACCATACGAACTACTAATCGTAATGTTTACGTCTTGGGGGAAACACTCTTCCGATCTTAGGAGGAGTCTGCCGTTATTCTACAAGATGGTTGATGACTACCTGTTCATTGCAAATGGGCACTATCCTGAGGATCAGATACCGAATCAGTAACCGATATTTTTGTCTTTGATGTAAGACAGTGGCTTTGTCTCCTGACCGATCACCTCACAGTCGATGTATATGGTGCCGTACGATTGCTCCACCTTGGTGATCCTCATCTTGGTTCCTCTCTGAAATAATGTCTCCTGCTCGTTGCCGAACTCCGAAAACCTTTCCTTGCCATCCCAGTTATTTTTTGCTCCATGTCCATATCTACTAAACGGCTCTACGTAGGTAGCCTTTGTCCCCTTTGGGGCATATATGTTTACGATGACCGGCTTCTGAAAGCCAGACCCTTTTCTGCTTGCTGTACTCATAAACCCTCCTTCCTGCATAACTTTACCGACAAGCCCCTCTAAGTTTTCAGGGACTGTTTCACCGGCAAAACGGAGCCTTGACTCTATTGCTCTGAACGAATCTTCTCCACGCTGAAACCACATATCTCTTGGCAGTGTCACCCTGTCTATGTAGCTGGTAATGGCGTTGACATCGTTTTCAAATGCTTCTCTTGTTTGGCGACCTACGTAGGTACGCCCCTGTAGTGGCTCGTTAATGTGGCAGTAGCTCTCGGTGTATCCGTATATGGCATTTTTTTCGCTCCCCGATGCCTTTGTCCACGCTTGGGAAGCGTTGTTGAACAGTGTGTCATCTGCCAATTGACCATTTCCCTTATCCCACACAGCATTGTTCTTGCGTTCCTGCGTGTAGGAGCTTGGGGGGAAATCCGTCTTGACGTTCTTGGCTCTTTTTGCGAGGAGGTTGGATCGCTTCTTCTCGAGCCGTGCGATGGCTTGCTCCGCTTCCGTCTTGTTGCTTGAGTGGATCGCCTCGGAGAGGATCTTAAGGTCTGTCTTGTAGACCTTGCTCTTGGTCTCAAATGCCTTCAGAGCTTCGAGCGTTGAGGTCTTGCTCTTCCAGTAAATAGTTCCCTCAACCCTCTTAGCGTGCCACTCGTAGGCATCCTTGGCAACTTTCCAGGTGCTGTATTTCTTATGCTTTTCTACCCATTCGGCTTCAAACTGAAGCTTCTTAAGGAGCGTCTCTTCCGGCAACCCCTTAAAGGTCTTTAGCTTACCGAGTACAGCGTCGTTGACTTGCTTTGCTTCCTCGGCGGAGTACTCCCTTGCGACCTGAAGAGGTGCCGGGATGCCCTTTAGACCCGTGATTTGCTTCCCCTGTGCCACCAGCTTTCGCCCCTCGAGAAGGACAGCTTGCTGATTTCCTCCCCTTAGTGCCTTAGAGAGGGATGATGTGTCTATATCGCTGATCCCTCCCATCGTCTTAAGCACATTCTCTCCGTAGTGGTATACCGCTCTCCGCTCGCTCCACGCCTTGTGTATTTCCTGCACCTCTTCCGGGGTGCGGGCTTCGTGGCGTGCCTTGGCTCTCTCCAGGGTGCGCCGTCTTCTGTCTTCGTCCGGGTCGGCTGGTGCGGTGGTTGTGGCAACCGGTGGCTTCGGGGGCTTGCGCCCTCCGCCTGCTGTGCGGGGTGTGGCGGGCTTCCTGCCGGCGCCCGTGAGCTTGCCCTCTTTGGAGAAATTATCCCGCACCCAGTAGGGGGCGGTGCCTTTCTTGATCGCCCTGTCCAGACGGGGCTTGTTGTCGGTGACCCACTGCTTGAAGTTGTCCGGTACGTCCCGAACCTCTCCCGCCCCGGGATCATCGTCAAAGATCGCAAGACAAACACAGCGGCACTGAGGGTGCCACTTGGTGAACTTGAACCACTTCGGGTACTTCCCCGCCAGCTCGTCACAGATGTCCGTAAAGGGGTGACCGTTGCAGGTGTGGTTGTTAGACAGCCTGACCTCGTACCCGATGACAAAGTCCAGCCTCTGCCACCGCTCGAAGTCCGCTTCCGCATAAGAGACGTTTATCTCGGTGCGGGTAAGGCGGAGGGCGTTTTTGTAGCTTGACCGGTAGACACCCGCGCCGGGGTGATATGCTCTGGCGCTCTTAGACAACTGCAGGATGCCATTCTTATCCCGCACCCTCCGGAATAGCTTATCCGGCTCTCTCAGATCCTGCCTTATGGTGCGCGAAAGCTCCGCCGCACTGCGTCCCTCCGCCAGCCCCTCCGAGAGTGAGGTTTCTATGTGCTGCATCGCCTGCTCTGCCGTCCTCCACACTCGCCCGGATATGGAGAACCCCTTGCGGTCTCGGCGGTCGAGGAAAGCCCTCATCGCTTCCGCTCGGTGTGCCGTCTGTGCCTCCTTGGAGCCGAGTGTGTACCGTGAGAGTAGGGTGGTCGCCCCCATGCGCTTGAGGTAACCCCTTATGTCAATATCTCCATAATAGTCTGATAGTGTCCAAGCACGTGTGACCCCCCGCTCGTTGGCTTCATCCAGCTCATGCGAAAACTTTGTGAGTTCCTTGTCGAGTAGCCGTGCAAAGGCGGGGTTACTCCGTATGTCCACAGTTCCCTTCGGGGTGTGTAGCATCGTGCCGGGAGGAAAGGATCCTACCATTGCGGTAACCCTGTCCACGAGGTCTGAGAAACATTTGGCGACCTCTCGGGAGGTCTGCTTCTCGATACGCAGGAGGGCTTTGGCTCTCTCTTCGGGTGTTGGGATCTTCACGGCTTCAGACTATCAGAATGCCGGCTCCATGGCGTCCGCCTGAGCTTCCTCGAGGATCTTCCGCTCAGTCTCGGCTACGTCCTTGCTCCAGCCGAGCTTTCGGATCCCCTCCTCTCGGCTAATTAGCTTATTCTGTACGGCGGTGGCGATGTTCCGGATGTCCTCGCCCTCGTCCGCCTTGACGTATGGATTGAGGGTAATGTCCACTCCGAGTGAGTTTATGGCGGTGGTGTACCGCTTTCCCATGATGAGTGGGAGGAACGACTTAATCACACTTATTTCACGAGTGAGGAACTCTATCCAGTCGCCGCTCTCATCCCCGACCTTGAGTGCAGCATCGGTGAGCATCTGCTTCATGGCTTCACCCGATAGGACATTGTTTCGGAGGTTTGAGTAGGAAAGGTCCGGGAGCTGTAGGAGGGTGAAGAACTCTTGCCTAAGGGTGTCCATCTGATACTTCAGTGGCTCGATCGGCTGTTGCCAGGTGACATACCGCATGTCGCCGTCGTTGGGGGTCTGGAAGACTGAGCGGCTCGCCTTGACCTCGCTCGGCTCCTGCCCAAAGTCTATCACCGTCCCCGCCTTGACCATAAGCACGGGGCGGGAGTTCTTCCGGAGGTAATTGGCGTTGCGTGAGAGCGTCCACTCCATCTCGTAGACGAGGTTGGAGTGTTCCTCCCAGGCGGGGGTCGCCCTCCAGCGGTATACCGCCGGGATCTTTCCGGAGACTATCGGCTCCCGCTCTACCTCCTCCCATCCGCCCGTGGTGGTGTCGGTCTTGTATCGTACGTGCCAGTCGGCGGTGTATGCATCAAGTATGCGTGTCTTCCGGATCGTATCATTGGGACCGCTCTTGGTGGTGGTCTCACTCATCACCGAGAGTGCCGTGAGGTCTCCCGTCACCTCGTCAAAGATTGGGTAAATCTTGGATCCGTTGCTCGGTGAAAAGGTTTGGCACCTGAGCTTGTATTTGCTCTCCACACCGTACAGCGTGTTTGCGCTCGGCACGGGGTACCACAGTGTCATAATCTCGCAAGAGGAGTAAAGCTGGTTACCCCGCTTGATATTGAGTGCATCGTAGAAGTTGCGAGCGAGGATGCTCTCGATCACCCTCGCCACTTCTTCTTCGTCTCCGTCCCCGTGGGTGTCCCACTCGATGGTGGGGGGTATGGCAAAGCACATCTCTGTCAGCCTTCGGGCGGCGAGCTGCTGGTAGGGCAGGGGTATGCGGCTAACCCGCTCTACTCCCTCCTTGGTGACGATGTCGGGGTATGAAGCTCGGTCAAATACAGGGTGCTTGAGGGGGTTGTACTCCCGCTCCAGTTTATCATCCCAGCTCGGTATCTCTATCTGCTTTTGGGTAAGCAGGTTGACGGCATCCCTTGCCGTCATCTCCTCGGTGGACTTGATTGGATCTGTGGATGAAGTAATCATATCGCTGTGTGTCTGGCTAAATGTTATCTGAGTGTGGTTGTAAAACCGTTTGCGCAAACGAAATCGGTGTGTCGGTGCTACGTGTCATCAGTAGGCTATCTCGCTAATGCGGTCAAGGTCTATCGGTGCGGCGGTTCGGTGCAGTCCCATAAGTTGCTCCAGCACGACATACCTGACTGCGTCGATGGCGTGGTTGTAAGCGTCTATCGGCTCGTTTAGCCACTTGCCATCCCTGTCCTGCGTCCAGGTGTAGTTTTTGAACTCCTTGATCACGTTGCTTGACCGCCTTGTTATGTGGATCTTAAGCCCGAGCATATGGGTGACCCCTGCGAGAATGCTCCCGGGGTACTTGCGCACCGGGGTTATGTTGATCCTTGCCCGGAGGATCTCCTCCACGAGGCGGGGGTCTGCACTCTCGGAGATGACGAGCCGCCCCCTCGGAATGTTGTCTCTCATCACTCGGATAATATCCGCCGTCGTCATCTGAGTAGAGTACTCGATCTCATCGATGTAAAGCTCCGCCCTGTCCTTGCTGATCCCTACATTTATGATCGCCGTTGGGTCGTGCGTGAAACCATAATCGACCCCCACGAACACCCTCTCCAGGTCTGTCGGCAGGTCGTCTATGAGATCCCAATTGGTGAAGACCAACCCCTCTACCTGCGTCTGTACACCGAGACCATACACCTCCCAAAGGGTCTTATTCTTCCAGCGCAGGCTCTCGATCTCGTCAATGATCGCCTGCTCGAGGAATGGGTTGTCTCGGTAGGTGGTGATGAAATGGTACGTGCGGGGGTCTCTATTGACCTCCGCACTGATCCAATGATCCTCCGTGAAAGAGGGGTTGTAGTCTATGATCGTGAATTGCGACACTCGGAGCTTGAGCTGCTGGAACTCGAGGGCTGAGAGCTCGTTTGCCTCGTTGACGAATAGGATGTCTCTCTTCCGCCCTCTCAGTCGCTGCTCGTTGCTTGCGCTGAAGAACTCGAAGACACTCCCACCGGGAAAGGTGTAGACCAGCTCGGACTTGTTGAGTTGTCTCTCGTCCCAAAGCCCCAGCCCTGTCATTACCGCCTTGAAGTCTTGCAGTACAGAGGCCTTAAGAGCCGGGAGCGTCCCGCGCACCACGGACACCCTCACGGGGGTATCACTCCGCACCACGAAGAGCACCAGCCAGAGGATGATGTTGTAGGTCTTCCCCGATCGGGATGACCCCTGCGCTGAGACGGTCGTGTAGCCCTCTCTGTACGCCAGCTCCAGCTCGTTGTATACCCGTGTGGTCTGCACCCTTACCATAAGGCTCTACTCCTTTGGATCCTTTTCCTCTTCCTCGGTCTCCGGGGTGGAGGTGGTCGTCTCCGATCCGCCTACCACCTCCACGGTGATCTTATTGACGGCGGCGGCTTTAGCGTCCGCTCCGTCCCGCCGCTCTCTCCACTTCTCCCCGCCGCGTGTCTTCAGAAAAAAGATGATAGCGGCATCGCTGCCCTCTGTCATCCGCTTGTAGAGCAGTGCTTCCACGTCATCGACCTGCAGGCTCTGTGCTTGGTTGACCCGCTCCCCAAAGCGTTTGTCTTTCTGTCTCCACGAGTAGACCGTGCGGACTGGGATCCCCGTCATCGCACTCGCTATTGAGAGATACCCGTGCGCCTTTCCCTCCAGTGCCTCAAGGAAGAGTTTCTTTCTTGCCGGGGTGGCACTGTGGGGGGCTTTGGGCTTCGATGCTTTTTTTAGAGGGGGTATATTAGGCTTCTTATCGTCTGCCATTTGTAGCTGCTATTCTGTCGTTGGTATCACCTCTTTGTTTTCGACCTGCGTGGTCTCTTTGCCACGCTCTTCTTCCCGGTCTTGCCCCTGCCTGACCTACTGCGATTGACGTAGTAGTACTGATCCGATCCGGATCCGCTCCCGGCTGCTACTCTCTTTGTCTTTGCCATAATGTGTGTTTGTCGTGTGTGTTATATCTCATCTCGGAACCGCTTACGTGAGACCACCTCAAAGAGCTCCGTGTATCGGATCTCTCTGTTGATGGTCTTGTATCGGTCGATGATGTTGTCAAATGCGTCCAGGTAGAAGCTGTATAGCTCGCTGTTGCCCTCTATGCACACCTGCTCAATGTTGGCTGAGGATCTTAGGTTGGCTGAGCCGTGCGCTACGATCTTATCCCCCTTGTCCGTCTCAAAGAGGGTGATCTTGCAGTGCGAGCCGCACACTGCAAGTTGAAACCGATCGCCCCCTGAGAGTAGATCCAGCTCCTCCACGATGTAGGGTATCAGTCCGCCGGCGTGTCTCTCATTGGCGTAAAAGTAGGAAGAGACGATGAGATCAAGGTGCTTGACCACTCCCTCTCTGATCAATCTCGCAAAGCTGTCTACATTGTCCTTTGAGAGGCTGAGCGTCGCCACCACCAGCCGCTCTGTCGTGAGGTTATGCTCCCGGAGGTACTCCTCGAAGAAATCTCCGAATACGAATGACCCCGAGATGATGGTGTCCACTCTGTGACCTTCTCGGATCTCTCCGATCTCGTGAGCGAGCTTGCGAGCATTCTCCGAGGTGATCTGATCGGCGTTGAAGAAGGTAACCTTAGGCTTTAGGTACCGGGTTGCGAAAGGTCCCCCCGATTCCTGGTCTTCGTCAAAAATGGTGTGATCGAAGTCATCTTCCTCCTCGTCATCCTCAGACGTGAATGGATTTAGGAAGAGGTCTGTCCCCTCCCCAAAGTCAAGCGACCCAAAAAGGTCTATCTCCGTGGCTTCGTCCATCATACCTGCGCGACTTGCAAATCATCTTGCACAAAGATAGGAATTTAGACTTTAATAGAGACTAAAAAGCGCCGCCCCTGTCTCTCGACGGAGCGGCGCAAGATGCTTAACCTTGATCTAATATAACTAACCCTTTAGATCGCCATTTGTAATCACAAAACTAAGTAACTATGAAAGTCACTACAAAGGTAATCAAAATGTTATAAGTAAAAAACCGCCTTGCCCTCCCGGGTTTGGCGGTTAAGCCTCCCGCCATTTTTGTCTGCTTGAGCGGTCGGCTGCCTCGGATCAGGCTACCTCTGTAACCTATTTCCCTCGGCTTTTTTAGTCTCTAAAGGCGACGCAAATAGATCTCTCTGAAGTCCTCCGAGAGGGCTATCCGGTAGGTGGCACCCCCTCTCCTTGCGTCATATGTGAGGATGTCGGGAGTGTAGATGCGGTCGCCTTTAATCTCGTCCACATAGTCAAGGGCTTCCCTGAGTGTCGGATATGTCTTGGATATATCATCCCCTCTGTAGCCTCTTCGGCATATTGCTTTGTAGGTCTCTCTCCCTCTCTCGTCCCTCTTGCCAATGATCGGGACACCTCTGTAGCACGTGTAATAAATAATCATTCTTTGGTCTCTGTAGTCTCAATATAACGCATAACCACCTCCACAAACTCCCTCACCGACCGGCAAACGGCATACCGGTACCCCTCCCGCTCTACCGCCTTTTGCCACACCTTTTGGCTCTCGCTCTGTCTCCCCGTCTCGGTCTTCATCTCGATGCAGAGGGCGTGGTACCCTCCCCGGGGTAATAGCAGGATCAGATCCGAAACCCCCGGGATCACTCCCTCCGCCTTGAGGATCGCCCCGGTGATCTTATTCCTCGCTCCGCCGTTCGGCACGGCAAAGAGTAGGGGGGTATACCGGCGGTAAAAGAGGCGGAACCACTTCACGCACTCGCTCTGTATCTTGCTCTCGGTGTGCTTCATCTGTCTGTTAGTGTTATCTCTTTTAGTCCGAGCTTCCTCGCCATTGCCAGCTCTAATCGTGCGCCCCGTGAGTACTGCCACCCTCTCAGGAGGAGGATGTGAGTACAACCTGAGAGTAGTATCAGGTCGTGCGCCATATGCTCTTCCCACGTTGCGCTATCCTCTTGCAGTCCCCAGGTAAAAGGGTTGACCGCCTGTAGCCCGAGGGCTTGGAGGAAAGTCTCCATCTCCTTAAACCGCTGGTTCGCTTCCGGTTTCCCTGTGATCGGACCGGAAATGTAGATCTTCATCGGCTCCTTTTCGTTTGTTTTATCTGTCATATTATCGACGGCTCTCGCCCTGCATAATGATGTAATTGTATTGCTTGAAACGCTCTACCACCCGGGGTGGATATTTTGCGTAAATATCAGACATTGAGAGGTTTGTGGTGATGTGACACATTAGACCGCAATTCTGATAAAGCTCATACCTCGCCATCAGAAAGTCAGCAACTACTGCGTTCATTGATGTTCCGAAAATATTCTGCTTCGCATCCAGCTCGATCCCGAGATCGTGCAGGCACACATTCCACGGCTTGGCGGTGTATGGGTTTCCGGCTTTCATCTGCGTTTTGCCCGTGTTGTACGTGAAGTAATCGAGGTTGCCGTTTACCCGCATGCAGTTAAGCAGTTCCGAAGAACTTGTATTGATGAAGTCGCTTCCGTGGAGCTTCATCACGTCGCAAAACTTAGCCGCCACCTGCATAAGGAGGGTTTTTCCGACCCCTTTCTCACCCATCAGCATAAGGGGCTGGAAGAGATCCCCCTCGGTGCCTGTGAGCTGTGTCGAGTAGGTTGTGAATATCGACTTCCAGCGATTGAGGTAAGCGATCAGTAGCCGGATGGTCGGTCTGTTGCGGTTGTCGAGGATGAATGTCCTGCCCTCGGACTTGCCGAGGAGGATGTCTCCGACGTCGCAAAAGATTTTCTCTTGTGTCTCAAGTTCGGCTGTGGTCTCCTCGTACTTCCGTGACCGCATCCCCTCGGCTGTCTGCTCCTCTCCGAGTGCTTTCAGTGCTGTCTCTATCGGCTTGGAGTATCTCCCTCCCCTAAATCTCGGCACCTCCTCCCGTACTGGCTCCTTTGGCTTGGCAGTCTGCATTCCGAGCAGTGCCTGCTTCGCTTTGTGGAGCCTTTGGTTCAGCTCCCTCTCCCTGTCCTCGGCGAGCTTCCTGCTCAGCTCGGACGGCTGTAATGTCTTCGTTTCTCTCTCCATTGCTATCTCCTATGTTGCTTGTCCAACTCTCTAAAGTCTATGTATCGGTAATCCACCCCCTCCGAGCTGTCGGTTACCCGCTTGGCATTGGGTGGCAGGATCACCCCCTCTCCCTCGTGGTCGTTATATCTCCCCTCCAGCACCTTGGGGTAATTGTTTGGTCGTATGCACCAGTCAAAGTTTGCTACCCATCCCCTTTGGCTTTCCCCCCTGAGGAAACTTGATGAAGCGGCGTTGTGTATCATCGTGAAGAAGTCCTCTACCGAGGTCTCTCGGATCCTCGCCCTGACCATCTCCCGCCGCCTGCCCGTTATCATCACGAGCTTACCGAGTGCGCCCCCGGTCTCTTCGTTCCACCTGCTTTTTATCGCTTCGTAGTCTATGCTCTTGGCTTCATCCGCCCCTGAAGGCTCCAAATTTGCGCTCTGTGGCGTTTTGTCGTCCTTGGTGTGTAATCTATCCACTCCGCCCCTTAAAGTCTCTGTAGAGGCTTCTGTAGGTGTTTTAGGGGCGTTCGTTGATTTTGGATCCTCCCCGCTCTCTCCTTTTCCCTTTTTCGCCGCCCGCTTCTTGGAAGTAGCTTTAGCTACTTCTTCTTTAGATTCTTTACTTCTTCCCTTCTTATCTTCTTTAGGTGTTGTTATTTGAATGTTATTTGATTGTTTTTTGAATGTTATTTGATTGTTATTTGATTGTTGAGGTGTCTCTTCAGCGTCTTGATAACTCTCATAGTTACAGATAGTTACTATGGTAAATTTGTTTGTTGCTTTTCTGGAAATTGTCCCGGTCTCAGTCAGCTTTTCGAGACGTGTACGGATTTTTTGTACTGTGGAGCCAAGCCTTTTGGCGAGGGATCCGATGCCGATAATTGTCTGCCCTCGCTTCACAACTATCCCATGCCACTTCTTGTCCTCATAGTTGGCGGTTACGAGCAGGTAGATGAAGAGCTGCACCGTCTCCGCATCGTCAAACCACTCCCAGTCAAGAAGCGAGCGGTATATCTTGATCCATCCTCTGTCCATATCTCTCTCTTAAAAAGGCATCTTGCTTGCTCCGACTATCATCCCAGGCTTGGCGATCATCACCTCCACACCTCCCCCGGCGGCTTCCCCGATCTCCCGGACAAACTTTGGCGCATTGGCGTTGTTGGCACTGCTATGTATGAGTACCACCTGCCTAAGCGTCTCCCTCCCGAGCGTCCGGATTAGCTCCTTGGCTCCGTCCAGCGAGAGGTGGCTCTCGACCGCTCTTTGGCGGTACACCTCCGGTAGGCTGTCATTGCTCCAAATCGTGTCGGCATCCCAGTTGCACTCTATCATCGCCGTCGTGATCCTCGGAAATCTCACCGCCCCGGCTATGTCGTCCGAGGTGTCGGTGACGAAGAGGATATTGCCGCTGTCTGGGTGATTGATCACATACCCGCACGGCTCCGGGGTGTCGTGAATGGTCGGGAATGCGACCACTCTGTAGGCTCCCACTTGGAACGGCTTGTTATACTCTATCCTCCTGATCCTCCCCTCCTCGCCCCGTATCAGGGGGGCTTCGCCCGCTGTCGTGTAGCATCTGATGTATCTGTCTAATAGCTCCCTCGTGTGACTGGAGTGGTCGCCGTGGCTGTGCGAAATGATCACCCCGTCGACGGCACCGGTATTGTAACCGATGGCGTCAAAGTACCTCCGTGCGGGCAGTCCTGCCTCTATGAAGAGAATGCTCCCCCTCCCGTCGTCAAGTACATAGCCGTTGCCGGTCGATCCCGTGCCTATCACGATCAGCTTCATCCTACTTTCTCCAGCCATTGCTCTCTCACCCTGTCGGCTACCTGCGCCATCATTACCGGTGGTACACTCATCCCACAGATATACCCCCACGCCTTACCCTCCCCAAAGTCGTAATCTACCGGGAACGTACTGGCGAGGATGGTCTCCATCTTAGAGAGCTGTCGGGGTGTGTCTACGTGCGTGAGCATCTCACTGTGCGCCGTTATGGTAGGGCAAACTCGGTCTTTGTAGGCAAGGATGTTATTAAAAAAGGATCCCTTGCCACGAAGTCGCATACACGCATCCGCCAGGCTCCTATCTCCCGGCTCTCGGTGCTTCCAAAGCTTCATACACGACGGTCTGAGAAACTCTCCCTCCTCGTCCGCTATCTCTCCGAATGGGATCTCCTCTCCCCTGAAGTCCATGTCAATCTTAGGCAGCTTCTCGAAGAGGGTCGCCTGTTCCAGTACCGGCTCGGCGATGTCTCTACGAAGACAGAGGAAAAAGACCCTCTCCCGGCGCTGTGGTACACCCATCTTGGCGGCATTGAGCAGGAAGTGCTGCACGTAATATCCGGCTTCCTCCAGCTCCTCCCGGATCCGTATTACGTAGTTGACGGCTTCGCCAATAAGCATACCCTTGACGTTCTCCGCTATAACCACCTTTGGTCGGAGCTTCTTCGCAAGGTCGATGAAGTCAAAGAAGAGGGTATCCAAGACCTGCTCTTGCTGTCCCTCCCTGAAGTGCTTCTTTCGCCCCCAGTCCTTTTCCCTATTCCCTGCCATTGAGAATGTAGAGCAGGGGGGTGATCCGTCCAGGACGTCAAGGTTGTAAAGCTCTTCCGGGAGGTCATCCCGAAGCTTGAACTCCTGGATCGGCTCTACGAAGTTGTACTTCGGCTTTAAGTTCTTGATGTAGTGCCGTGCCATCCTCGGGTCAATCTCATTACACCCGATCACATTGTAGCCTGCCAGCTTGTAGCCCATTGAGGATCCCCCTCCGCACGCAAAGCAGCTGAAGACCTTTGGCGCGTCCGGTCTCGGTACCGGCAGCTCTGAGAGCTTCCATCGGTAGTCAAATTTATTCGCCGTCATTGCTTCGATAAATTGTTACAGGTAGTTCCGCTTCCTTGCCGAGCAGAGTGTACAAGACACATAATTCTCCTGATAGATTACGCTCTTCATCACTCCTTAGCGTTGGGAATCTGATAACCCGTACCGCCCCGTCCTCCGTGACCAAAAGCAATCCATCACCACTCCCGCTGATGTCGTCAAACGTGATCCTCCCCTCTTCACACAACCACCAGCGGCATGCACCCATCGGCTTATCCCCTGCAGCCCTCCACGGCTTCTTGAAGTCCCTCAGGAAGTCTTCCCGGCTGGT
>QWCB01001890.1_pt1 | contig 34301 bp, 19 predicted proteins | sample 1972511 | NCBI WGS metagenome assembly QWCB01 (sample SAMN09866719, study PRJNA288562) | Human gut metagenome isolate term5_stool, whole genome shotgun sequencing... | isolation source: gut | host: Homo sapiens | place: USA: California | reverse complement strand
CGCTTGGGCATCCTCCCGTGTCACGCGCAGAGAGCGCTTGAGCTGACTTGCGCCCTGCTTCTGCTTCATCTCCAGCATGGCGAAGTCTGCCGCCGGATCGTAGCAGCGCAGGCGCAGCTTGCGCCGCAGCTCCACGCCCGCTGCCTTTTCGCGGAAGTCCTTGCCGGTCATGACGTTGCTAACGATGTCTTCCAGTGCGTTCTTCAAACGCTGGCCGTCAACTGGTATGTCTTCCATGCCGAGTTCCGGACATGAGTATGTCATTTGTGTCTTGGAGAAGAATGACAGCGAGAGCTGTCCTTTCTCCTGCTTCTGCTCTTTGGCAATGACACGGTGCACATGGAAGTCAAAGCCACCGACATTGACGGTGAGGTCGCTCTTGGCTTCCGCCTTGTAACCGGATGCGGTGCGTACCTGCTCCTGCTGCTCGCGCTGCTTGCTGTTATACTCCTTGATATAGTCAACCATCGCGTCGAGCGAGGGGTACTTCACTTTGCCTACGGTGATACCGTCCATCTTGGCGGCTTCCACCTTCTCAAGCGCTTCCTTGTTACGCGCCGCGCGTTCCTCGCTGCCTTTGATAAGTGCTTTCAGACGTGGCTTCTGATTGTGAACGTATGTTTGGTCGGCTTCCCACTGCTTCCTGCGCGCCTCCAGCTTCCTCACTTCTTTCTCCACTTGGTTCTTCAACAGGGCATACTGGCTACCGGACAACTGCGCCGTGATGTCTCCGAACAAATCCTGTTCTTCCTCCAGCACGCGGTTCTCCATCGAGTTGCTCATCATCTTCTTGCCCTCCATGATGCTGTCGGCTATCGCTCCTTTGGTCTTCAAACGCTGGTAGGCGGTAACGTCGAGGCTGTCTTCTACGCCGAAACGGAGTACACGGACAGGTATTCCCCATTCGTTGTGCAGGTTGCCTTGGCGCAATATGCGACCGTTGCGCTGCGTGTAGTCCATGGGACGGTTAGGCGCATCCACATGGATTAGGGTGTGCAGGCGCTCCTGTATGTTCACACCAGTACCCAGTGTAAAGGTGCTGCCCATGATGACGCGCACCTCGCCACGGTTCACCTTGTCGAAGATTTCAACCTTCTTCTTGATGCTCATGCCGGACTTCATCACAACAACCTGTGCTTCGGGCACACCTGCATCAATGAGCTTCTTTCTTATGTCCTCATACAGATTGAAACCTGTTGATTTGTTCTGATAGTTGTCGGCGAAGATGGCAACGGTGCCGTTGTAGTCCTTGCTGTCCTCAAGGCTGCGCAAGGTCTGACGCACGGCTTCATTGGTCTTGCTGTTCGGCTCGTCGGCTGCGTCTTCCAGTACAAGGCGTGCATCTACGGCCGCTGCCTTGGCAATACCATACATGACGAGAGGAATGTGGCTGTTCTCTTTCTTCTCCTTGCCGCTCATCCTCTCGTAGTCGTCGAGCTGGTCTTTCACGAACTTCATCACACCGCGCAGGGCTTTCGTCTGCGGCAGGTAGATGTCCCGCGCCTTGCCGCCCTCCATCTCCGGTATCTTGTCGCTCACGCCTCCAGCCTCACGGGTCAGCACCGTGTCGGCGACACCTGCCCATATACGCACAAGCTCTGGGAGGTTCACATAACCCGCGAAGCGGTTGTTCTCCTTATACTTGCCGTTGGTGGAAAACTCCAGCATCTGCTGTATATTGCCGAAGTTGCGCACAAAGTCATCAAAGTAATAGATGCCGTACTCGCGCATGGTGTCGGCTGGCATCAGGTAGCGCATGAAAGTCCATATCTCGGCTGCGGTGTTGCTGATAGGCGTGCCAGTGGCAAACACCACATTCTTGCCGTTCTTGCTCTCCAACACGGCTTGCGTCTTCAGATAAACACCTTGCGACTTCTTGCTGGGCTTTGGGTCAACACCTTTCACACCTCGCCTGATGACAGTCTCAAAACCAAGGTGCTTGTACTCGTGTGCCTCGTCGATGAGCAGGGCATCAATGCCCATGTCGTCGAAGTTGGCCACATCATCGGTCTCGCGGTCGAGCATTTCCTGCGCCTTGACCATCGCGTTCTGCCGTGTCTTGGCTTCGCGTTTCTCGTCCTTTTCCGCCTTTCCACCTGACTTGCGTTCCTGCAATGCCAGTTTGAGGCCGTTGAGCTCGTCGTCGAGCCTGGACAACTCGCGCTCGGCTTGACGCACTACGGGGTCGCGGTCGTCGCTGGCAGCTTCACGCATTTTCTCCAGTACCGTCATCTTCTCTTCCACCTTGTCCTCAACGAAGCGTATCTGGCGCTCCTCACTGTCGGGGATGCGCTCAAACACTGACTGGGGCACAACTATCATGTCCCAGTCGTTGTAGCGTATCTTGGCGTAGAAGTTACGTCTGCCATCTGCGTTGCGGTCTGCATCTTCAAGGGTGAGTATATTGGCATTTGGGTAAAGTGCCTTTGCACTGGCAACAAACTGACCGACGGTTGCGTTCTGCACGACAATCATCGGTTTGCGTGCCGTGCCAAGCCTGCGCATTTCCATTGCAGTGCTGATGAGGGTGTAGGTCTTGCCTGTACCAACCTCGTGAGCCAGCATCAATGGCTGTGTGGTGGCACGGACAACGGCTTTTGCCTGATGTGGACGCAACTGGAACGGATTGCCGTTTACGACAGTGGCGGCGCCTCCGAAATGTTCCGGCACGAACTCGTCGGGTATCTCTTTCGGAACGCTGTTGTTGAACAGGTCATTATACACGCGCTCCATGCGCTCCGACATTTCGGGGTCGCCCTGCATCTTACCACGCGCCCAGTCCTTGAAGTCCTGACGTATCTCGTCAATCTTGTTGGCACATGCCACCGTTGCTTCTTTGTCCACAATGGTCTCGGTGGTCTTGCTGCTGCCATAGCCAACGGTCTGAGTCTTTGAAACACTGATGCTCTTGCAGGTGATGGCGGCTTTGATGAGCTCATGGCCGAGGATGCGCTTCTCGCACTTCTCGCTATACACACCCATTGCCCTGTTCTGCTCGGTGTCCGTGTACCAAGGCTCGTTCATTATCCATGTGCCACCTGCATTTGTCAGCTTCACGTCAAGACCTGTGCGCTCCTTTACGAAATCTTCATACAGTTTAGGCTCAACCCATGACGAGCCAAGTGTGAACTCGATGAGGTGTGCTGGAATGTTCATCGGGATGACACGCTCCAGTGCTTTGATGTTTGCGTCATAGCGTCCGTCGGTGTTGTTCTCCCGCGCTTGACGGAGCTTCTCGCGCACATTGCCGCTGAGATATTCATAAGATACCTCCATTTCTGTTGTGGTCGGATTCTCAAAGCCAATACCGCTCTTGATAATCTGCTCTCGCACTTCGCTCTCATTCTTGCCCAACTGCCCTGCGATGTATGGCACGTCTACACGGCCGTTAAGATAGATGCTGGCAATGATACCGTCCTTGATGGTTGCCGGCTTCGGCTCGCTCTCGGTCTCCACGACACGGCGGCTGAAGATGTCTGTCTTGCCGTAGGTTACAATGCGTTTACCGCTCTTGTCGCCTGTCTCACTCACACTCTCCAGCGCGGCAATGCTGGGGTAGTCCATATCGCTGCGCAGGAAAGAAATGGAAGTGTTCTTGTTCAGATGTCCGTAGGTCTTGACAAAAGCGTCGTATGCCTTGTTCAACTTGGCAAGACGCTGTTGCAAGCCGTTATCGTCGCTGTGGGTAGTCTGATACTCCAGCACGTCGGCAAGGGCATCCTTGATAGCCTTGTATGCGTTGAAGCACTCTGCCTTGGTGTGTCCCTTGACCTTGTTGGCGTTGACGTTGATAGGCACGGCTTTTCCTCTCTGTGCAAGACACAGATTGCCGTCGCCGTCAAGGAGCATGCTGCCCTCCTTCACATCTTCGCCCAAGTCTTCATACACTACCTGCTGCGTCTCGCGCTCCCCGGCTTTGTCCCAGTCCATATCCTTGAACTGCCGCGCCCACTCTGACAGACGCTGCTCTTGGTTGATGCCCGGACTTGGATAGAGTGCCTTGCTGGTGGCACGGTAGGTGTCGCCTTTCTCAAATGCGAAAGCCATCTCACCTGCCATGTCTTCGGGGTGTTCCACAAAGTGCTTGTTAACGTCCAGCGCAAGGTCTTTGATAATTACCTCGCTGCTGCCGCGCTTCGTCTCACCGGTGTTGTACCTCACTGTGCGGATGGGCAGTGTGCCGCCAATGTCAATGGCGTTGGCACTCTTCTGACCGTTCACGCGCTTGCGGATGACGATGATGTCTGAGGTTGCGCCCGTGCCACCGAATGTTTGGTTGTGCATGCGGAAAGCACCGACAACATCTGCGCCTCCCTCGTTCACCAACCATGTGCGCAACTTGGCGGAGTTCGGGCTGTCGAGTGTGCCGCTGCTGGTGATGAAGATGCCCACACCTCCCTCTTTCAACTTGCGCACGTTCTTGGCAATACAGAAGTCGTGAATGTCGTGGAACTTGCGCGACAAGTCCTTGTCGCCGGTCTCGTCCAGAACGCGCAGACCTGTTACGAAAGGCACGTTGGTAATAGCCAAGTCAACGCTGCCGTTAGGCACATGTGTCTTCTCAAAGCCTTTCACCTCTACATTGGCATCGGGATAAAGCAGGGAGAGTATGTTGCCTGTGGTCTCGTCTATCTCAACGGCATGAATGTTGCTGCGCTCACTCATGTCAGCAGGCATCAAACCTATGATGTTACCGATACCGGCACTGCCCTCAAGCACACTGCCACCACGGAAGCCCATTGCACGCGCCACGTCCCACATCGCATCAATAACTGGTGCTGGTGTGTAGTACGCACTGTTGCGGCTCATGTTGGCTGCTTCGTATGCTTCGGGGGAAAGCAACCCGCGCAGACGTGCGTTGATGGGGTTCGCTGGCTGATAGTCGTCGCGAAGACGTGGGTTATAGTCTCTGTCGCCTCTGCCTGCCTTTTCTCTGAAAGCCTCTCCAAGACCTCCCCAGCCACTGAACTTGCGAAGAACAGCCATATCTCCGGGAGTGGCTGGCTGGCCACTCTCGGTAAGACGCTGCATCGTCTCGATGGCCTTGATATTGGCCTCGATACGTGCGCTGGTACTCTTGGGCGCGTAGTCTGTCCCGCGCTCTGAATGGTTGTTATGGGTGTTCCGGCGTTCGCTCTCTTTAATGGGAGCAAACTCTTTCTTGGCAGGTCTTAGAGGCTGCTTGCCATCAGATGGTTCAGATACTCGCGGGCTTCCTGCGGTGTCAGACATAGTATTGCCTCCACTACGTCCAGCCACTCGGCTTGCGTCAGCTCGCTCATCTTCATGTTGTTGGCTCGCTCCCAACGGTTCATTCTGTCCTCGTTGGTGTCCTCCTTCTCGCTCGGAAGTGCCGGGGCGAGGTTGTAAGTGTACTTCTTGCTCATCACTCGTTGGTCTTGTTGTATCTTCACTGAGCAAACCGCTGAAAAGGTCAGCCATGGTCTGCCCCTGCGAAGTTACGGCTTTTTTCCTTGATTTCTTCTCTTTCGGCTGACTTTCTTTCGTCTTGGCTTCATTTTCTGCCTCATGGTGGCCAAGCACGGCCAGTTGGTCGTTAACTTTATCTGTGGCATCGTCAATGTCCTTTGCAAGGTCATTTACTTCCCGCTCACTTCTTGCAGACGCGAGTTTACTTTCTGTTTCGCTTGCAACAGCCTCTGCTTCGTCTCTAATAGTTGCTGTATTTGCTGCGACTTCTTGCTCTGCTTCTTTTCGTTGCTCATTGCGTTGTGATTTTAGTTGTTCTCTTGCCTGTTCCGCTTGTTTCCCTGCCTCCTGCTCGCGTGTGATGTGTTCGGCAGTGGCAATAATATCTTTCGCTCCCTCCTTGTCAAAGTTCATCACGTCAAAGGCGCGTACCTCCCCGTATGGGGTAAGGTCTTTTTCGTAGTCTGCCATTTCGGGCAGGTCGCGCGCTCCGTTGTAGAATGACTTGAGGTAAGGACGCACGTCCTCACCCAGCGCATCAATCATCTGACGGGCAAACTCTCCGAACTTACGTGCGCCGTGCTTCAGCATGAGGTAACTCATTTCTACCCCGATGGCAAAGGCTTCGGGGTCTATACCCATGTTGAGCTGCCCATTGAGCTTCTTGTGAAGACGCTTACGCAGTTCCTCAAAGCGTTCTGCATCGGCATCGTCAACCCACTTGCTCCCGGATTTCTTCTCCTCATGCTTGGGTTCTTCGTTTGCAGTCTCGTTTGCTTCTGTTTGCGGCTCGTCCTTTACTTTCCCGGCATGGCCGCTCAACCTGGCTTCGCCTGCGTCCTGCACGGCTGCATGGTCGTTCACCGCTGACAAGTCTTCAACCGACATGGGCTGCGCGTCCTGCACGGCTTCATCGTTGGTCAACGCCTCTGACAGTTCCCTCGCCGCCTCTTCGCTGCGTACCATGAAGCCACCTCGCTTAGCGTCCCACCAGCCACGGCTGGAGCGCGAGCCGGGCAACGGTTCTCTCACCAACTCCTTGCCGGCCCTGACCTGCTCCTTGGTTAACTCCCCACTGAACCTCACAAGGTGCATCGGCGTGGTCTTGCCTTTCTTGTTGGTGTATTCGGCCGGCTCAATGGTGTAAGCCTGTGCGCTTTCCTGCGGCTCTGCGACTACTTTCTCCCCCAACAGTGTGTCGCCAAGTGGCTTCACGCCACTGTACTCTGCAAAAGGCTTTGTCTTGCGGTGTGAACTCTCAATCCACTTCTTGAACTCCTCTTTGCTTACAGGAGTGATAGCACCAAGTCCCTGCCAACCTTCTTCATAATTGGAAAGGTACGCTTTGCGTGCGCTCTCGATGTCGGGAAAGCCATACATCACCTTGTGTTCGTCGAAGCTGCCGTCCTTGTTCACTTGGTCAACGACAAATACATCACCACTCGTCGGGTCGTCAGACAGGAACACGTCGATGTGGTCGCCGTCCACGCCCTCCGTGCCGCGAATGTAGCCATAGGTGTTCTGCATTTCCTGCTCCCACTCGTTGCCATCTGCATCAGTACCACGACGCACACTGCCTTTCGGGTTCTCTATGCTGATGTCGTAACCGTCAAACTTCAAATGCCCTTTCCTGTAGTTCCCGGCCTCCTTCTGCGCATCCGTGGGGCTTGTGTTCACATCTGCCGATGCGGATTCCATCTTCGAAGAAAACGGCTCAACTCCATTGTTTTCAACACTTTTTCCTGCTTTTCCTTGCCCGGTTGCAGAATTTTCACTAACTTTGCCCTCAGAAGTTCCCGGTTCAACTCGGGAAGTTGTCACAGAAGCAGTCGCCGGGGATTGCTCGGTCTGTGCGCCACCGTCAAATCGGTATAGCAACTTCCCATCTTTTAATGCCTCCCTTAATCGTTTAACTCTATCGAAGTGATTACTTACATTCACTTCCATTCCGTCTTTCTTGACAGTGACCGACTTGAAGAAATAACGCTTTCGTCCATCAATGCCTATGAACGATTTTACATACAGGTGAGACGCAGGACGCTCTGTCTCTCCCTCGGTTGCCATACTGGCTTCCTCTATAACAAAATCGGGGTCGGTTAATGTCGGCTTTATCATTCCGGCTTCTTTCTCACGTCCTTTATCTATCATCTTGGAGAATTGGTTTTCACCAAGTTTGATTTCTCCCAATGGTGTAATAAGCACTCCATTCCCAAACTCATTGACCCAGTTCTCATGTGTCAGCTCCATTTCGGGTATGGGGATAGCACGATCTGCTGACAACAAAATAAGGTCATCTGCCTCATCTTCGCTCAACCCTTTGTCTTGGTCAGCATCTCTTCCGCTGTCGGCCAGTCGCTGTTCTGCCTCGCCCTCTCCGCCGACTGCCGCTTTCCGCGCATCCGTCGGCTCATTTTCAGCAACTTCTTCCGTTTTCTCTTGTTCAGTTGCAGAAATTTCACTACCTTTGTCCGCAGAAGATAGTTCGTCCGTAGGGTCGGAAAGGGCACCGACCTCTTCCTTAATGGAAGGCAGTATGAGGAGTTGCCCGTCCTCACGGTCGGCCTGTCTTCTTAATTTTTCCAATCCACGGGCATCAAGATAATGCCAATGCACTATTTCCACATTGTTATTATTCTGATTAACCTCCAGCAAGACTAATTTGTTTTTCCCTGCTTCATCTGTAATATTAATGACTACCCAGTTATATGGTTTGGTGTTTTTTTGATTCTGTCCGTACAAGTCTGCGTTATAGAGTGCAGAACGAAGTATGTCACGGCTTTGCTCTGGAGTTAAATCGGAATGTGATATGCCATTCCTCTCAAAAATGTTCTTCTTGATGATAACAGGCTTCTCACCTGCACCGATGGCATCCCTGACATTATTAGGAATGTCAGGCAATGCTATTGTCCGTGTAGGTTCTTCAAAGTCTGCATCTGTAATATCGTCAATAGATGCAACTTCTTCAATATATAACGTTCCGTCGCTGTTGAGAGGATTGCCTTGGCGGTCAACGCCACCTCCTTTGTCTTGCGCCTTTGTTTTGGCTGCATTTGTCCCAATCCCGGCATTATCGGGATTGGTGACATCGCGCAGGCCGGCAGTTTTCAATTGCCCGGATGGAGCAATCTGCGGTGTATTTACTTCCTCGCTGTTGCTGCCAGTTCCTCCTCCACCGTCGGCAGGTTCTTCTCCTGGCGCAGCTCGTTCTCCTGTCTCAGCATTTCCGTTGCTTCCTTGCTGCCCTCCTTGGATTGCTGGACTATCGCCAGCCAAAACATTACTTCTCCGTTGTCCATTGTATTCTATGTTTAATGTTTCCCTGATTGCCTGCGCAAGCGTGCGTGGCGTGTTGTCCGGCTGTTCGAACAGGCTTGCTTCCTGTGTTCCTTGAATAAGGTCATACAGTTTGTTGAACGTACCCTGTATGGTCGTTTGGTTCGCACCCTTGTATAGGGTTGCCAGCAACAGTGCAAAGTTACTGAAATTTTCTGAAGGTAAGTAACTTTCGCCCGTGGCATCATCAAACTGATATGAACGCTTCCACATCTCTGCTGCCTCTCGCGCGTCCTTGAAATTGGTCGCTTTCTTAAAGGCCTCATCCTGCGACATGGCATTAAACGCACGGATGGAGTTCTGTATCTCCACAACCATACGCTCCGCAATCGGACTGTCATAGTCGCGGTATGCGGTTGCCAGAATAGCCTTTTGGGCCTTAACCGGCATGGCATTGAACATTTCTTCAAGCCGGGTGCCGCCGTCCCTGAAGACACTCTGATACATAATGCTGCGCAAATCGTTCTTGGCTTCGCCGCTGACGTTGCCCCTGCCGTCAAAGGCACTCTTGTATTGGGTCGGGGTGATATATCCTTTTTGGCTCATCCACTTCAACACATCCGTGCCATTGTCGTCCAGCAACTGGGCAAATGTCGCTTCTTCATCTGCCGACTTCAGCAAGAGGTTGGCAAACGTGCGCATGTCGTTACCCATCTTCTGAACGGCATTCTTCGCCTTGATGCGCTCTGTGCCGCCACTCTCGGTATCTTGTGCCACGAATTGCCCAAGCGTAATGGCTTCGGCATCCTCCACGTCGAGCATATTCACCAGTACAGGGCTTTGCATAGCCTCAATGTCTTCCGCCCGTAGCCCGAAGTCGGCTGCATGTCCTATGAGATACTGCTTGTACCTGGCGGCTTCTTCGGGATAACTCTGCCACATCTGGCGCAAAGCATCACTGCGGTTGTTGCCCTGTATTACTTCTCCGCGTGCATTTATGGTCGGCGCGCCGGTATATGCGGTAACAGACGATGTGATTTCCTCGGGGCGTATGTTGCCGGCAATCTTGCTTGAAGCATACCTGCTTGCATCATCAATACGCTCTTTGGGCTGTGCCTCATCAATGAAGTGGAGTGGATTACGCTGCCCGCCTGCATGGCTTGGCTGCAACTGCCTGGCATCAATTACCGCAACATTGCCCTGTGGTATGACATCGTTACTGAATTTCACGCTGACCGCCTTGCCCTGCAATGCCTGTAACGGTTCTTGCCTGTCAACCTTATAGCCATTCAAGCGGCGGTAGCCGCGTGCGCGAGCGTCCTGCGGTGTGTCATCAACCATGTCGGGCACACCGTTTATGGCTTCGCGCTCCTTGCGCTCTGCTTCCTCGCGCAGTCTTTCTTCCTCGGCTCTGCGCCGCTTCGCTTCTTCCATACGACGTGCATGCTTTTCTGAAATGCGTGCCTGTTCCGCGCTGTCTGTCTTGAACTGCTCATGCTGCACGGCTTTCCAGTAGTCATGCTGACGCTGCAAATCGTCCATCTTACCCTGCCAGCCGGCGGTCTTCTCCTCAAACTCGTCAAGGTCAGTACCCATCTTGGGGCGCTTCTTGCGAAGTTTCGCCAGTTCGCTCTCTGCTGACTTGCGGTTGTTCTCCACAAAGGCATCGGCATTCTCACGGCTCAGTCCACGTTCATTGTACAGATAGGCGTGTGCCCTCTGGGGTGTCGTCTTGCTCCAGTCGGGCTTCATCCTGCCCTTTACATCAATCATCGGCATGGGTTCTGCACCGGCTTGCTCATCTGCGGCTGCCGATTGCCCGCTCATTGCATCGCGCAAACCATCACCAACATTGCTGACACCGTCAAGGACAGCCCTTTCTCCGTCAATCTGAGGTACAGACAACATGCCGTCAAGCTGTTCACGGCTGAACATGTTGACTTTTCTTCCGTTGATAGGCTGGTCGGACTCAACTTCAATCAGGCCATCTTCGTTTTCCTCGCTGGTAACAATGGCCCTCACGTCTTCGCTTCCTGCTTGCAATGTGATTTCTTCATTGAGATTGTATTGTGGTTGCCGGGAGTTATGAACCTCTGCCTGCGTCTGCTGTCCCTGCCGCGAAATGAGGTTGGTCACACGGCTGCGGTTCCGTGCGTCTGCCATGGCTTGCAGCTCCTGCTTGCTCATGCTGACTGGCATCTGTTGGTTTCCGTCAAGCGCGACGGCCACCATGCCATCGCCAAGGTCTTGCATGATGGCGTATGTATGCTGCCCGCCTGCCTCATCCGGGAACTGATAGGTGTCACCGATGGCAAAGGCAAGTGTGCCGTCTGTCTTGTCGGCTGCCTCGCGTGCCTTGCGCTCGCGTATCTGCTGGCGTGTCTCTTCCTTGAGCTGCTCCGCATCAATCACATCGCCAAGGGAAAGCAGGCCGCCCGGGCTCATGAACTGAAGCTTGCCGGTCTCCGCGTCACGAACGATGATGGTCTCGTCGCTGTTCCCGGTGTCAATCATGCTGCCGTCGTCCATCATCCGCACATTACCACTGACGACAAACACCTGCTTGTCGTGCCCGTCAGCATCCTGCTCTTTCAGCGTCGCCGGGTGTATCATGCCGTCACCGCCTTGTTCCTCCCTGGCCACACGGCTGTCCACCATCGCGTCGCTTTGTGCAATCTCACTGTCAATATCATCGCGCACACGCTGTATCAGCCCGTCGTAGGCGCTCTTGGCGTTCACATAGTCCACGGCCATCTGTTTCTGACCGTCGCTGAGGCTCGCAAAACCGCGGATGGTGCGGAGCGTGTCAACAGGGCTGGCTTCCAAGTCGCGCATCACATCCTCGCCAAGGAACTCTCCGACGCTCTCCGAAAGAACCTCCATGCGGTTCTTCACATCCTGCATGTCAGTGTCTTCCGTTGCGTTGTAGCCCTCACCATACGCATTGTTTGCCGCTTCGGCATCAGGGTCTTTTTCTTCCCCGGCATTGTTTGCCGCAGCGAGATTGCAACCACGCATCTTGGTAAGGTTGCGTGCATAGTCAAGCACGGCGTTCTTCTGCTCATGGTTAAGGTTGGGGTCGAGCACCATCTGCGTAAGAACGTCCGCCATTCCGCCGTTGGGCGTTCCGTCAATCTGCTCTTGCATCTCGTTCCACCTGTCTCCGATGAAAGATGCGGCGGATGCGCCACTCTTGTTTGCCTGGTGCTTGTAACGGTAGTACTGGGCGGTTGAGCCAGCCTGCGCAACGGCAGGGGCAGAGCCAAGAAGTGCGCCCATGGTGGCACAGCCAAGCCAAATGTCGATGTGGGTCCTGGGGTCTTGCACCTGTTCCAGGGCTTCCGAGCCGTGGCCCGTAAGGGCATCAAACAGGAGGCCTTCATATTCTTCGATACCCTCACCGGGAAGGCCATTCCAGCCGCCGGCCTTCAGCAATTTGCTGTAACGACGGTACCATTCCTTGTTCCCTATGCTCGTCAGGGCGTTGCTTACACGGCTTAGCCCTATCTTCTCCAGCCCTTTCCTGACATACTTGCCAACACCCGGGATGAACTCACCGAACATCTCACTCTGGTTCTCACCAATCATGTCCCGCTCGGCCTCGGCGATGGCTTCCAGCATTCCTTTCTGTCCCTCAATGTTATAGCCGCCGTTCTCATTCACACCAACATGTCCGGCCATGAGCCTGCCCGCCTCGCCGGCCGTGCGGTTGATACCTGTGGTGTTGGTAATCATCGCACCTGCGGCCGTCGTACCCAGTGCGACACCGGTAGCCTTGAGCAGCCCTTTCCCAATAGCGGCTTTCAGGCCTGTCTCGACACCTTTCCTGGCAAGCAATTTCATACCGCCTTTCACAACACCTTTGTAGATGCCTTTCGTCAAGGCGCCAGCGCCTCCGCCCGTCAGCAGAATATCTTTCATGAAGTCAAGCGAGGTTCCTGTCGTGGTTGCCGCACGCGCCCATGCACCGTAGTCATTGCCGTACATGCCCTGCACCATTTCGTCAGTGGCGAAGTTGCTAAGCACAGCCTCTGCCGACTCTTCATCTTTGGTAAGTTGTTCGCCTGTCTGACGTTTCCTGTTGATGGCATCCACATGACGCTGCGCTTCCATGACGCTTAGCGCATCATTGGCATCGCTCTGCCCGTCGCTGAAAGTATAACCATTGGTGAGGGTATCGCCGAGAGTGTGCCAGAAATCGTTCATCAGCCCATCCCTCTTGTCTCTCAGCGTCCTTATCGTCTGATGGTTCTTGCGCGCCGCGGCTTCCAGCTGACGGTAGCGGGGGTCCAGGCGGTAGTCACGCATGCCGTTGTCGCTGACAAGACCACCGGGCATCCCATGGCTTTCATCGGCAAGGTCCCTGATGAGCCCGGCAACGGGATGCCCCGTCTTTCTGGCGTCGATTTCCTCCATGCGCTTACGCATGAGGCCGGCAAGACGCTCCTTTTCCGCCTCCGCCGCTTTCAACTGGCTCTCCACAGGATGCAGCCGCCGTTCCTTTTCCTCGTCAATGCGGCGCTGCTCCATATCGGCGGAAAACCTGCTGGTGTGTTTGTTGCCTGCCTGTGTAAGGTAGGTTTGCTCTATCTTGCCGGTCTTAGGATTGTACTCGATGTCACCGGCGACAACATTATTGCTGCTGAATACCGTGGGCCTGTCCTTCTTGCCAACACCAAGCCCGAATGCGGGCACACCTCCACCAAACATGCGCTGCTTGACGTAGGCAGAAATGTTTTTACTGCGCTCCATGGTCTGTGCGACGCTGTTGCGCATTCTCGCGACGGAGGCGTTGAAGTATGCTATTTGGGCAGGTGACATCTTCCTCGCTTTACTGCGCTGCTGCCGCCCCGCTTTGCTGCGTTGCTGCCGCCGCTGTGGTTGCTGTTGCCGCTGCGTTGTTGGAACAGGGGATTGGGCAGGAGCGGGCGCTTGCCGCCTCCCGCCCGCGAGCTGACGGCTGAACCCGTTGAAGTCGGGCAAGTCATAGTCACCCTTTATCGCGTCATACAACTTCCTGCGCTTGCCCTCGTCCTCCACATCCTGAGAGAACTGCTCATAACTGCCCATGTCATAGTCCTTTGACAGGGCATTGTATAATTTCCTCTTATTTCCGTCGTCGTTCATGGTTTACCTCATTGGATTTGGTTTCTTGCCTGTGTTGCTGCCTCCCATCGGGTTGGCTTTCCTGCCGCTGACAGCGTTCCTTGCCCGTGTCACTGCCGCGTCGCCATTCTTGTAGTTCTTGTAAGCCTGGCTCTGGGAAACGATACGCTTGGCCTCCGCGCTGGCCTCTTTCTCCCTGACACCTGCATTCATGAGTGCAATCTTGGCTTCGGCAATGCGCAGGTCAACGTCTTCCCTCGACCTGATGGCGCCGGTGCGTGCCATGGTGTACTCAATGTTGGCCTTGGCGACATTCACCTTGCGCTCCTCCTCACGGTTGCGGAGGTCGAGGGTATCCTTCTTGTACTGGATGGCATCGTTGCGGTAGTCCATGTTGCTCCGCAGGTCCTCCAGCTTAGCCATGGCGCCAAGATATTCCATGCTGTCCTTGCGGCGGCCTTCCAGCAGCCTGTCATAGCGCTCACGCCACTTGCCCGACAGGCTTCCGGCAGGGTCGGGGTATGGAGTGCCATAACGTGCATTGTTGTATGCGTCAGAGATGGCCCCAAGGCCGGTGCCGACAAGAGCCATCGTCTTCTCGCGTTTCAGCCTCCCCTCCTGCTCCTCACGGTCCCTGGCGCGCCTCTCGTACTCCTTCCGGACAAGGTCGGCGTACCAATCGTAGAAGCCGTCACCGCGTGGAGGCATGCCGGGTTTGCCGGCAAGCCCACCGTCAGCGCCGGCAGTGCCGTCAGTGCCCTTCCCGCCTTCCACGCCATCAGCCTTAGTGGCTGCAGGTGCTGGTTTCAGCACCGGTGCTATGACCTTCCCGCCCTCCTTGCCGATGCCGGTGAGCGTGACACCCTTGCGGCCTTCCACGCCATCAGCCTTAGTGGCTGCGGGCGCTGGCTTCGGAGCAGGCGGCATGCCCTTGCCGCCATCCACGCCGATGCCCGTGAGCGTAAAGCCCTTGCCGCGCTTCGGATCAGGCACTGCGCCCTTGCCACCCTCCGCGCCGTCGGCCTCCGTGGCAGCAGGCGCTGGCTTCGGATCAGGCACTGTGCCCTTGCCGCCATCCACGCCGATGCCCGTGAGCGTAAAGCCCTTGCCGCGCTTCGGCATCTTCCCGAACTGCTCTTTCTCAAACGGCTTCCATTCCGGGATGCCGCCGCCCGTCTGACCGCCTGTTATGTCGTCAAATACTTTGCTCATACTGATGAAGTCTGATGGTTATCAAAGTCCCGTTCCCTGTGAGAGGCCATTGTATGCGCCACTGATGCCGGCCGCTGCAACGTCAAGCCCGCTTGATTTCTGCCCCTGCAGCCTGCGCAGCGTCTCGTCGAGCATGCCCTTGCGCTGCATGTACTGACCCTCAACAGCGTCCTTGCGCCGCGCTCCTGCCACTGCAATCTGACTGGCGGCGTCAGACATCGCCTGAGCGTTCGCGGCCTTCGTCGCCGCCACGCTCTCCTCCGTGCCGCCAGCCACCGCCGCGCTGCCCGCAGCCGCCTGGTTACGCTGCCTGATGGCCTCCGCAGTACGCGTCAGCATCGCCTGAGCGTCCGCACGCTGAGTCGCATCCTCGTTATACCTGCGGTCATACCAGTCCTGGTTCTCTCTCTTCTGCTCGTCAATCATCCTCATCTGCTTCTTCAGCATCTTGTTCCTGCTGATGCCACCGAGGATGCCACCGAGCGCGCCGCTTGCCGCGCCAAAAATTCCGCCTAACATATTGCCTTATCCGTTTGTAGTTGTGAAACAAAACTTATTGTACGGATGCGAAATTACAGCATTATCTTTGCACCGTCATTTTAAGTTTTGTTTTATATGCCAAGAAAGAAAGGAGATGGGCGCGGACGGCTCGGCGGTCGTGCCGCAGGAACACCCAACAAAGACAAGCCATTGAAGACGTTTCTCCGGCAACACTCGGTGCAATACTTCACACCCAGCATCGAGGAAAAGGACGATAAAGGAAAGAAGACAGGCAGGCTGGTTTCCAAGTTTGACATCGACTGCATGAACCTTGACCCGGAAAGCCGCGTCGATGCGGAAATAAAACTGCTGAAGTTCCACACACCTCAGATGCAGTCCACAAGCGTGGACGTGTCCGTGAGCGACATGAACCTCACGCTCACACAGCGGCTCGCCATGCTCGCCAGCGGAAAGGAGATTACACCCGGCGAAGACGGGTGACCCACTACTGTTTACTGTATTTAGTAACCGCAGGGATGAATTTCCCTGCGGTTTTCTTATACATTATTATATAAGGAAACTCGCGAACGCATTGCAAACGCATTAAAAAAGTATGCGAACGCATTGCAAACGCATACCCTTTTCGATGCGATTTTGTGCAAATTTTTCTCACTCCCAAAATTTCGTGGTGAAAAATGCGGTCAACAACTGAAAAGTATGCGTTCGCATCAAATTCTTATGCGTTTGCATAGGTTTTAGTATGCGAACGCATTGCAAACGCATTAAAAAAGTATGCCAAGTAAAGTAAAGTAATATATATTATACTTCACTACGTTTCGTATAATATATTTATTCTCTCTCGTCGTCACCGCGCGCGCACGCACGCGTGAGGGAGAGTTTTTTTTGTTTTTGGGGAAACAATTTTTCGATTAAGTGAGTGCAATCATGCCCCGGTATGAATTGCCGAGCGTGAGAAAAATCGACGCAAGTCAAAAGATAACACCACGGTGTGGAATTTTTTATCTACCTTTGCGCCGAACAAAATGATTTAAGTCATGACAAAAATTGAATTTTCATCAGCAGTATGCAGCGGAGCCATCATGCAGGTTGACGCAACAATCTTCAGCTATCCCGATATAGTTCTAATGGCGAGGGCGGCACAAGAACATAAGTTCGTGCTTCCCATAATCAATTCAAAGTCACTCACGGCAGTACAAATCCGTAATCTTGCAGAACTTGTACCCGGACACGTCCACTTTACCGATGCGCAAGTTGACAAATTCTAAAATCAACAACCATGAGGACAACAGAAACTATATCCAAACTACTGGAGCATCATGCAGGTGTCATCCTCCCTGCCGTAAAATATAGTCCCGATGAGTTAAGGAGCATCACTCGGTCTGCCTCGCTCAACAAGGCACATCTCACACTTGTCTTCGGCAAAGAGTTCAGCGATTTCTTCATCACAGAACTTGCCGCCATCGGTGGAGAGTATCTTTGTATCGACCTCAGCAAGGATTAAAACCCTTTGCCTTTCTGCCGCTCATACACGGCAACTTTGCCGTTGTCGCAGTTGACAATCTTGAACTGCACGATGCAGCGTGGAGGAATATCGTCCGGCAGTTCTGCCACCAGTCGCTTTATCACCTCGTCGATGTTGCTGCAGCCGATGTCCTCAAAGCTGGCGAGGCACTTGCCTTGGAAGAAAGCAGCCGCCTTGATGAGCATCTTCGGTGACAGACGGAACACCGTGCTTTCCTCCTCCTGCGCTGCCTGTTTGCTGGCTTGGTCGGAGAAGAAGATGAAATCAACAACACGCTCGTTCAGTTCCCATGCAGGTGTGAAGTCCAGTTTGATGTATCCGCGAGTGATGCGGTGTCCTGCACTATGGTTCATGCCAAAAGCCACCTCGTCGATGCTGGCACCACAATCGTTCTGCGCCACCGTTCCCCATGTGTGACGGAATGTATAGACGCAATACCAGTTCTCCTTTGCAATGCCCATGCTCTCACAAATCTTTCGGATGCCTATGTTCACGTTCGCGCTGAAACTGTCGCTGGTGGTGTGCCTGTCATGGAAGTTGAACAGCCATTCACTGCCTGGTACTGAAGCATACTTCTCAAACAACGGCTTGATTATCTCCGGCACACGCATTTCAAAGTATGCTCCATCAGAACGGCTGCGCATGGTCTTCGCACGCTTGTAGTGGATGATGCCACCGTGATAGTCCTCCCTGCGCAGGTTGTATAAATCAACCGTGTTGATGCCTCCAAGACACAATACCATCATGGCTACGTCTCGACCAAGTTCGGGCAACGGCAACTTCATCTTGCTTTCGGGCAGGGGAGAAGAAAAGAACCTGCGGCACTCCTCCGCACTGATGGCTCGCTTCTCGGGACGGTCTGCATGTGGTATCTTCACCTTTACCCACGGATTGGTCTTCACTCTGATAAGCCCGGTGTCATAGTCGTTCAGTTCCTCGATGGCTGCGCGAAACACCTGCCTCATGCACACAGGGTACATTTCCTTTGCCCTGTTCGTCTGCTCCATCGTCTTTATCCACTTCGCCACGTTTGTGCTGGTCAGCTGCGAGAACTTAATCTTTGTCGTGCCGAAGTAACGCTCCATGTGCTGCAATGCCAGCTTGTAGTTCTTCGAGTTCCGTTCCTGCCCATTGTCGATGAGCCTGTCGATGTGCTTACGCGCATAGTCAGAGAAACACAAGTCCTCGTCGCCTTTCTCCAAGTAATCCACAATCATCCTGCAAGTCCAGTCGCGTATGTCAACGCGGTTGAGCTTCTCCATGTAGTCGAGAATGAGCGACGTGCAGAACTTCATCACAACCGGGTCGGTGATGTCCTTGCTCTTTGACAGTCCGCGCTTCGTCACCACCTTGCCGGTCTTGATGTAGAGAGTTGAACGCTTGTGGTTCACTCTGATGAATACGGGATAGAACCCGTCCTTTCGCGCCCACTGGACGCATGATTTCATTGTTGCCATAATCTATTGTTTGCTAATCTGTGTTCCCATTGTTTGTTTGCATGTCTCTGTAAAGTCCTGCTAACTCGCTCATTTCAAATCCAAATCACGTCCAAATCACGGTGTCAGAATTTCCAAGACTTTTCCAAATCTTTTCCGTTCATTCTGCGTCACAAAGTGTGTCGTTAGGCGGAAGTCCCTTTATTCATCGGGGCTTACCGCCTAACTCTCTCAGTTTGAGGTTTCAGTCACTTATTCCTCTACGGCTGCCTGCGCGGCAGACAAGCGTGCGATTGGAACGCGGAATGGGGAACATGATGCGTAGTCCATGCCTATCTTTGCACAGAATTTCACCGAACTTGGTTCGCCCCCATGCTCGCCGCAAATACCACAGCGCAACTCCGGACGTACTTCACGGCCTCGTTTTACGGCATATTTCATTAGTTTGCCAACGCCATCCTGATCAAGAACCTGAAATGGGTCTGCTTTAAGTATTTTCTTGTCGAGGTATTCAGGCAGGAACGTAGCGATGTCGTCACGGCTGTACCCAAATGTCATTTGTGTCAGGTCGTTTGTACCGAATGAGAAATACTGTGCCTCTTTCGCGATAAGGTCTGCGGTAAGTGCTGCACGAGGTATCTCAATCATAGTACCAACTTCAAATTCAACCTCAATGCCGTATTCTGCGAAAACCTCTTTTGCTGTTGCATATATGATTTCCTTCTGTTGCTTCAACTCTTCGGATGTACCAATCAGTGGAACCATTATCTCTGGCATAGGTTTTTTGCCCTCTTTCTTCAATTCGCAAGCAGCACCAAGTATTGCGCGTGTCTGCATTTCCGTGATTTCTGGGAACGTGATACCAAGCCTGCAGCCACGATGGCCGAGCATAGGATTGTTTTCTGCCAAAGATTCTACACGTCGTTTGATTGTCGCAATGTCAACACCCATTTCCTTTGCCATGATTTTCTGTCCTGCGTCATCATGAGGAACGAACTCATGGAGTGGCGGGTCAAGCAGGCGGACATTCACCGGAAGCCCATCCATCGCCTCGAGAATGCCCTTGAAGTCTGCTTTCTGATATGGCAGTAGTTTCGCAAGAGCCTTCTTGCGTCCTTCAAGTGTGTCAGAAAGAATCATCTCACGCATGGCGACAATTTTTTTGTCTTCGAAGAACATGTGTTCTGTGCGTGTAAGACCTATACCCTGAGCACCGAACTGACGTGCCACCTGGGCATCGTGCGGAGTGTCGGCATTTGTACGAACCAACATTTTGGTGTATTTGTCACATAAATCCATAAGTTCCTTTAAGTCGCCCGACACTTCAGCCGCCTTAGTCTGTATTTCTCCTGCATACACCTGCCCAGTAGAGCCATTCAATGAGATAAAGTCACCTTCTTTATATATTTTACCGTCTATTTCCACGGTTTTTGCCTTATAGTCAACAATAATGCCACCTGCACCAGACACGCAGCATTTACCCATTCCGCGTGCTACAACGGCTGCATGGGAAGTCATTCCTCCACGTGCGGTGAGGATTCCTTCGGCAGCGGCCATACCAGCCAAATCCTCCGGGGAAGTTTCAACGCGAACCATAACAACTTTGTGACCATCATCATACCATGCTTTGGCATCATCTGCGTGGAATACGATTTGACCGCAGGCGGCACCAGGTGAAGCCGGCAGTCCTTGCGTTATGACCTTGGCATTGGCCAAAGCTTTCTTGTCGAACACAGGATGGAGCAATTCATCGAGTTTCTGTGGCTCGCAACGCATGATTGCCGTTTTCTCATCAATCATTCCCTCGTGCAACAAATCCATTGCAATTTTCACCATAGCCGTTCCGGTACGCTTGCCATTACGTGTTTGCAAGAACCAAAGTTTGCCCTCCTGAACAGTAAACTCCATGTCCTGCATATCGTGATAGTGGTGTTCCAACTTGTCCTGGAGTTCGTTAAGTTGGTTGTAGATTTCCGGCATTGCCTCCTCCATAGATGGATATTTTGACTCACGCTCAACCTCTGGAATACCTGCACGCTCAGCCCAACGCTGTGAGCCTATTTTTGTAATCTGCTGGGGGGTACGGATACCTGCAACAACATCCTCTCCCTGTGCATTGACGAGGTATTCTCCGTTGAAAAGGTTTTCTCCATTGCCGGCATCACGGCTGAAACATACACCTGTAGCAGATGTTTCACCCATATTTCCGAACACCATTGCCATGACCGACACTGCAGTACCCCACTCGTCAGGAATACCCTCCATCTTTCGGTACAGTATGGCGCGTTCGTTCATCCAACTGCGGAATACGGCACACACGGCCCCCCACAGCTGCTCTATCGGGTCATCGGGGAAATTCTTGCCTGTGCGCTCCCTTATTGCTTCCTTGAACAGTCTCACGAGATACTTAAGTTCCTCGACGCTCATGTCTTTGTCAAGTTTCACGCCACGGCGTTCTTTCACCTTATCAATAATTTCCTCGAACGGATCCAAATCTTCCTTGTTGACAGGCTTCATTTCAAGAACAACGTCGCCATACATCTGTACGAAACGGCGATATGAGTCATATACAAAGTGAGGATTACCGGTTTTTTTGACCATTCCCTCAGCAACTTTATCATTAAGGCCGAGGTTGAGTATCGTATCCATCATACCTGGCATTGAGGCACGTGCCCCCGATCGGACACTTACAAGCAGTGGATTCTGTGCATCTCCAAACTTGGAGTTCATCAGTGTCTCAATATGCTTGACAGCTGTCATCACCTCATCATTGAGAAGGTTGACAATTTTTTCCTGACCTACTTCGTAGTACTCATTGCAGCAATCAGTTGTAATGGTAAATCCTGGAGGAACGGGTACTCCAATAAGATTCATTTCCGCAAGGTTAGCTCCCTTGCCACCGAGCTTCTCTCTCATCAATGCATTACCTTCGGCCTTGCCATTGCCGAAAAGGTAAACTCTTTTTTCACTCATAAATAAATATTGTTCTGATTTATTGGTGTATTATCGATTGCAAAATTAGTAACTTAAAACAAATCACACAAGAAAATTAAAATAAAATTGCAAATTATGCTTTACTTTTCATTGTTTTTATGTAAAAATGCCAACTTTATGTTCCAATGTTGTCGTGAAAAGACAGCATCTGTCTTTCTAATTAAAAAGAAATAACACAGGAAGAAAATAACTGCATATATGACGCAGACACCAAGCCGGTCTATCCGAATATTTTCTATGCTTGACCCTGGCAAGGATGAGATCCATGTCAAGCATTTGTCCATGAAATTAGTTGTCAATGAGATAGCTTTTGCAAGAATGTCCTGCACGGCAGGAAAAGGAATTGCCAGTAACAACATTCCACATACTATAATAATATATGTACACGGTATGGCTACGAAATTTGACAAAAGAAAATAAGAAGAAAATCGGCTGAAATAATATGCCACAAGTGGTGCTACTGCAACCTGTGCGACACATGATACGTTGATAAAATTCAACAAGTTCCGTACAATCCTGTAACGGAAAACAATAGAATTACATACCATGGCATTTATTTTGGGACATATTGCCAATATGAACAGCACGGCCATGAAAGACATCTGGAAACCAACGTCAAATATACTTTCCGGATTGGCGGCTATTATCAATAGTGCAGACAATGCCAGTGTGTTTATCGGTTGAGTGTTCCTATGTATTACGTCCAACATGCAGAATACGCTGAGCATCAATGCTGAACGTACCAAAGATAACGGCATTCCAGCAATAAACACAAAGGCCCATACCGCAAGGATGTTGAAAAGAGACACTGCGACCCACCTCTTCCGCCTTCCCCACGCAAAAGTGAGGAACAGGTATAATATTCCTAAATGAAGTCCCGACATGGCTAACACATGCGAGACACCTGTCACCGAAAACCTGTCACGCATGGCCTTGTCAAGCATGGATTTGTCTCCCAGTGTCATGGCTGATGTTATTGCCAGTCCTTCGTTTTCCAAACCGGAAATGCGATATTTATCACCTAATTTACACTGGTACTTTGCCGCCTTTAAACGCAGCCGGTTCAATGTGGATAGGCCGGAAAGTGAAGTCTTTGTGAAAATCCAGTTGTTAAAAGGTATGAATGCCGTACCCGAAACACCATGACTATGCAGGTAGTTCTTATAATTAAAGTTGCCTTTCCTATAATCCTTTACTGGTGATATTGACGCATTCACAGAAATCCCAACTCCTGGCTTCAAATAAAGGTATCTTTTTTCTATCGTATCACGCATGATGCTGGCCTGTAGTCTTTTGCCTGACATATTACCTGTTGTCACGATAATGTCGCATCGCACTACCTTTCCATGCCGCTTAGGAGAAGTCATCAGGACTGCCTGAAAGATTGAACTGTCGGAAGAAGGCACAGACAAATCCTGACTTGACTTGTTGTATATAACTATTCCCAAAAAGAAAATGGCAACGTAAAAGACTATGTCTCTGAATATAAGATTCCTGTATGAGAACAGTGCAACAAGCAATGATACTATGACAACTGGAACTGCAAGTGACTGTCTGATTGCAAAGCTATTCCCGACAACGATACCCACTATCAAAGGCACTGTCACTTTTGCCAAAGGATATAACTTTGCCTTCTCAATCAGACTTAACCTACGTCGCAAGACAAATCGCTATTTATCGTGACATCGTATTACGAATAATTACTCTTCAGAATTCTCGAAGAAATAACTCGAGCCATCGAAGCAATGTGTGCAAACTCTTTCCTTAGGCAGACCGATTGCATCAATAAGAGTCTCTATTTTGTTGAATTTCAGACTTGTAAGACCAAGGCGTTTCCTTATTTCGTTTACCATCCTTTTATATTCCTCAGAGTCGGTGGTAGCATACTTTTGTATATTTTTGTTTGGATCGCACTCAAAATCATTGATAATCTGACGCGTTATGAGTTCCATCTCGCTCTTAGAGGCCGTGAAACCTATGAACGGACAAGCATAAACCAGTGGTGGACAAGAAATGCGTGCATGCACTTCCTTTGCACCATATTCAAAGAACTCTCTGACGTTGTCACGAAGTTGTGTACCCCTAACAATAGAATCATCGCACATCACAATCCTCTGCCCATCAAGTAAAGAATGGTTGGGAATAAGTTTCATTTTTGCCACTAAGGCGCGACGGCTCTGATTTCCCGGTGTGAAACTTCTCGGCCACGTCGGCGTATATTTCAGCACAGCGCGCTTATATGGTATTCTATGGCCTTCGGCATACCCCAAGGCCGTACCTATCCCACTGTCAGGGATTCCGCAGACGCTGTCTGCTTCAGTGTCATCTTCTTCGCCCATAGCCTTGCCATTGCGTTCGCGTACATATTCGGTGTTTATCCCTTCGAAATCGCTTGAAGGGAAACCATAATATACCCAAAGGAATGAACATATCTGACACTTGGAAAATGGTTTCTTGAGAACAGTTATGCCGTCTGTCGTGATTTTCACTATTTCGCCAGGACCTACATCCTTTACAGGTTTGAAGCCAAGGTTGGGCAAGGATGTTGTCTCACTTGTGGCTGCATAAGCTCCTTCCTTTTCACCTATTATTATTGGTGTGCGTCCAAGTGCATCTCTTGCGGCTATTATACCATCCTCCGTAAGAATAAGCATTGAACACGAGCCCTTCACCTTATTATAAACGTTCATGATTCCCTCCTCAAAAGAATCACCCATGTTAATCATTAGGGCGACCAACTCTGTCTGATTGATGTTGTTCGCACTCATCTCGCTAAGATGCATTCGCTTTTCCATCAGTTCTGATGCAATCTCACGCATGTTGTTTATCTTTGCCACGGTGACAACAGCATATCTCCCAATATGAGAGTTGATGAGGATAGGCTGAGGGTCTGTGTCACTTATAACTCCGATACCTGAATTTCCAGAGAAGCTGTCAAGTTCCTTTTCAAAACGGGAACGGAAATAGTCACGTTCCAATGAGTGGATGGAACGCGTAAAACCGCATTCACTGTCGAATGTGACAAGACCTGCACGCTTTGTGCCAAGATGAGAATTGTAATCCGTTCCATAGAACAAATCGTTTACACAATCCCTAACAGAAATAGTTCCAAAAAAACCGCCCATTGTATTATCTTGTTTTTAGAGCCGCAAAGTTATTAATTTTTAATTAAATATCTGCACGAAACAGAATGTTTTTTAACCTGATTATGCAATGCACTACATATAAAGGTAATAATACCAATATGTTTTGCCATAAGTGTCACGCAATATTGCCTGACAATCACTTTGATTTCTGAACTTCCTGCGTATTGCCAACAAATCTTCGTAATCCGTTTCGCATACATCATCGTGGAAAACATAAGTAGCTGTAGGATGTTGATGTAAGTATAATACGAGTGCCTCACGGTAATGTTTTGGCAAAACAGAGGTGGAGTCCAACTTGTAATAATTCCCAAGTTCTTTGGAAAAGAGATCAAGTCTTTTGTCGAGGAGATAGGAACACAGCAGATAGTCAGCATACCCGGATTTTGTCTGCTTGGTCATCCTAACGGTATTTAGATAATCCGCAACAGATATTCTTGCTTTTGGAACAGCTCCTGCCACCATGTAAATATTACCAGGGTCATACCGCACGCATCTCACACTATTACCGTTTGGCAGCAATGATGCTGACCCACCTATCAACGGATACTCGAACAGCCGTTCGCCCAGTTGTCCGGAACGTGCCAACACACTCGCCCTAAGCATCACAAGCGAACTGTCTGTCTCACTCGATGATTTCCCTAACTCCAGAGCCTCTGCGTATCTACATTCTGTTATGTATCTTTCAATCCTCATGCGATAGTGCAAGACATCATTTCCGTTACTGAAAATGCCTACCAGCATGAACATAAATGCCATTGAAAGCATATTCTGCATTGTAGTTCCAGAAAATATCCCGTTGCCAGAACCATCAGGTATGTAAGATCTGTATTTCGCCAACATATATGAAACAACAACAAATATGACGACTAATAAAGGAGAGAACCACGTCCATGCAGTAAAAGCAAAATGCTGATCAAATGTGTCTTCGACGCTTGTCAAAAGACATAGCAGCATAAGCGATGGAAAATAAGTAAGTGAGTGTGCCTGTCTGTTAAACTTTGTTATCGTATAGATTCCTATCTGAATGATATACAATGCGAGTGTGACAATCACAGCTCCCACAAGTCTTGAATATGATGTTTGTCCATCTGAAAGTACATGTTGAACGGCTCCAATCAAATCGCATTGATAAAAATAAAGGAAACAGAATGTGAAAACAAAGAAAGAAACAGCACATAATATGCGTATTGTCAACGGATTGTTATTTCTGTTCTTGATAGTCATGGCGCAATGATCAGTTTTTTCTTAGAACAACCGCACTGCGGGATGGGATATACAACTTTAGCCATTCCTTGTGTTGTGCGGCATATAATTGGTCGTAATTGGTAATGTGTGGCATACTATCATCTGCGAAGCCATTCCCCCCAAACTCTTTGGCATCTGTATTCAGCAATACATCATAAGAACCTGTGGGTACAAGGAAACCGTAATCTGTGAATGACCGCGATGGTGAGAAGTTGAATACGAATAGCAAATCACCTCTCATAAAAGCAAGTACCTGATCTCCGTCGTTATGCCATATTTCCACAACGGGTGTCTTTATGAAATCCTTTTCTTTTTTAATAACATCAAGCATATTCCTGTCAAAGTCACCAAGCAAATGATAGCACAGTTCCTTATTGTCAACGAGATTCCATTGCCGGCGTGCGTATTTGTGACTCCAGCCATTTCCTTCCCGTGGGAAATCAATCCATTCGGGATGTCCAAACTCATTTCCCATGAAATTGAGGTATCCGCCGTTCATGGCGGCAGCCGTCACAAGACGGATCATCTTGTGCAATGCGATACCTCGCCGCGCGGTCTCATTCTCGTCCCCTTTACGGAAATGCCAGTACATGTCGGCATCTATAAGGCGGAAAATTATCGTCTTGTCACCTACAAGAGCCTGGTCATGGCTCTCGCAATACGAAATAGTTTTCTCGTCTGGCCGACGGTTTTTTATTTCCCAAAATATAGAACTTGGTTTCCAGTTCTCGTCAGGAACTTCCTTTATAGTCTTTATCCAATAGTCAGGTATGTTCATTGCCATTCGGTAGTCAAAACCCAAACCGCCGTCATCGAACTTGGCAGCCACTCCGGGCATTCCGCTCACTTCCTCGGCAATAGTCACTGCGTAAGGATTTATCTCGTGTATAAGTTTGTTTGCCAGAGTAAGATAGCATATTGCATTGTCGTCCTGATGACCGTTGTAATAGTCTTCGTAATTAATAAATGCCTCTCCGAGTCCGTGACTGTAATAAAGCATCGATGTGACTCCATCGAAACGAAAGCCATCAAAATGGAATTCCGTGAGCCAGTATTTACAGTTGGAAAGCAGGAAATGTACTACCTCGTCTTTACCGTAGTCAAAGCAAAGGGAGTCCCATGCTGGGTGTTCGTGACGTTCGCCAGGATAAAAATACTGATTCGGATCTCCGGCAAGATTGCCCAACCCCTCAATTTCATTTTTCACTGCATGAGAGTGAACAATGTCCATTATGACCGCCAGCCCATTGCTGTGCGCCTCATCAATTAGCATTTTCAATTCTTCCGGCGTCCCGAACCGGCTTGATGGTGCGAAGAATGAACTGACATGATAGCCGAATGATCCATAGTAAGGATGCTCCTGTATCGCCATAATCTGTAAACAGTTGTAACCAGCTTTGACAATCCTTGGAATGATATTCTCGCGAAATTCATTATATGTTCCAACCTTTTCCAGGTCTTGTCCCATACCTATATGACATTCATATATAAGCAGAGGGGTGTCATTTCTACGGTGGAAAGTGTTCTTCCACTCATATTTCTTTTCAGGATTCCACACTTGAGCCGAGAAAATCTTTGTGTCTTCGTCTTGTACTACCCTGACAGCCCATGCAGGGATGCGTTCTCCTTGTCCTCCGTCCCATTTCACAAGCATTTTGTACAGGTCTCCATGCTTAATTGCATCATTGGGCAATCTGAGTTCCCAGTTCCCAGTTCCATCAATCCTCCTGGCACGAAATCTCTCGTCTTCTTTCCAGTCGTTAAAATCACCTATTATATATATGTCAGTAGCATTAGGAGCCCATTCGCGGAACACCCACCCTACTCGCGAGTCTCGATGCAGCCCATAGTAGTTGTACCCGTTTGCAAAATCGGAAAGCGACCTCTTGCCGTCCATAGTAAAACGTTTTATTTCACATGCGGCATGCTCGTGTCTTCCTGTTATAGCATCCTCGAACGGTTCGAGATAAGCATCATTTCTCACAAGACCAATATGCTCTTTATGTCTTGTTTGTTTTTCAGCCATGATATGTTATGATTTCTCGAATATATGTTTTTATTTCCAAGGCTATCGTTTCCTCCCCATACTGTATATACCCTGCGATGTGACATTTCCGTTGCGGTCTTTTTCGACATATTCTCCATCGCGCAGGTCATCCTTGTATGTCCCTTCAAAGCGATTCCCGACCTTGTCAACTTCTATAGCCTTGCCGTTACGTTTGCCGTTCCTGTATATTCCACGAAATTTGCTTCCATCGGCATAATGTATTATTATTTCTCCTTCCACGTTGCCGTTCTTGAAGTTACCATCAAAAACGTCACCTTCTTTTTTCGTCAGTCTGCCTTTCCCGTTCTGCTTGTCATCCTTCCATTGCCCGGCATACACGTCCCCATTATTCCATTTCAGCGTGCCTGTGCCGTTTTTCTCCCCATTTACGAAATGCCCTGTATATACATCGCCATTAGCATAACGGAAAACACCTTCACCAGTACGCCCCCCCTTGAAATACGCACCTTCATAAACGTCTCCGTTCTTAAATTTGTATATGCCCTTGCCATTCATAACACCGTCTTTGAAGTCGCCTGTATACACATCGCCCGAAGCATACTTGAACGTTCCATTGCCGTTCATCTGGTTATCCACCCAGTCGCCGTCGTATGATGAACCGTCGCCCCAGTCGAACAATCCCTTTCCGTTGCGTTTGTCCCCAATCCACTGTCCTTCATAGTATGCACCACTGGCAAAGGTGTATTTACCATACCCCTGCCTGTTGTCGTGATACCATTCTCCATCATATACATCACCGTTGTAATAGTATTTCACACCATGTCCCTCCTGATAGTCACGATACCAAAGTCCCACATACTTGTTGTTGTCCTGGTCATAGAGTGTTCCCTGACCGTGTTGCTGATCCTGATACCACATCCCCTCATATTTTCCTCCATCAGAAAAGGTATATGTCCCCTCTCCCTGACGTTTACCTTTTACAAATTCTCCTTCGTAAATATCGCCGTTCTTGTATGTGGCACATCCTTTTCCATGTGGTTTTCCACCAGACATCTCGCCTTTGTAGTGCGCTCCGTCTTTTGTTACACACGAACCAAGTGTTATTTTCTGGGCGTTTGTAACGAGTGGCATTGCAAGCATCAAGGCCACAACTATCTTATTCTTCATGTCGCAACTTTAATATTTCAAGACGCAAATTTATAAAAAAACAGCAATATAGCAAAAGAAAAATGCTTAAATTCAGATTACTTTTTTCTTATTTTGTTTTTTTAAGGTGGTTAGTATTCACTTATGCAACTATCATTTAGGATGTGAAATCATAAGAATTTGTTTTCAATTCCACATATTTGAAAAACATACTTAAAAACGTTTTTTAGTATTTGCGAGAACATTATGTCGAAAAAATTATCTAATTTTGCAGCACTGAACGTTGGAAAATATATTAAAAGAAACTATGAAGTTTATTGCAATCATACCCGCACGCTTTGCTTCCACAAGATTTCCAGGCAAGCCACTGGCATTGCTCGCAGGAAAAACTATAATACAACGTGTGTATGAACAGGCCCGCAAGGCTATAGATGATGTCTTTGTTGCGACTGACGACGAAAGGATTGCTAACGCCGTGGAAAAATTCGGAGGCAAGGCTGTAATGACTTCCACAGATCATAGGAGTGGGACAGACAGGATAAAAGAGGCAGCAATAAAATTAGGCATGCGCGCAGATGTTATAATCAACATACAGGGAGACGAGCCTTTCATACATCCTGAGCAGATAACTACAGTATGCAAGTGCTTCGATTACGACAATGTGCAAATTGCGACACTTGGCAAACCTTTTGGCAATAAAGCTGTATTCGATTTGTTGAGCAATCCTAATTCCCCAAAAATAGTTGTTGATAACAATAGTTTCGCGATGTACTTCAGTCGCAGCATAATTCCGTTTGTCCGCAGCAAGGAAAAAGACGCATGGCCTTCATCCTTTCCTTTTCTGAAACATATCGGACTGTATGCCTACAGGACAGAGGTTCTGAAAGAAATAACCGCGTTGCCGCAATCATCGCTTGAGATTGCAGAAAATCTTGAACAATTGAGATGGCTCCAGAACGGATACAAGATAAAGGTAGGTATTACGGATGCTGAAACAATCGGAATAGACACCCCAGATGACCTGAAGAGAGCAGAAATTTTCCTTGGCAGTAATCATTTGTAGGTATTCTTTAATGGAAATTGGTGTAATATCGATATTAATCTGTAACTTTACACCTATTAAACCATAGTTTGATATGCGACTATCAGAATTGAGGACTGGCGATAACGGTATTGTCGTAAAGGTGTATGGCCATGGCGGCTTCCGGAAACGCATTATTGAAATGGGATTTTTGAAAGGCAAGGCTGTTGAGGTTTTGCTCAATGCCCCATTGCAAGACCCGGTGAAATATAAAATCATGGGATACGAGATTTCACTGCGGCGCAGCGAAGCGGCACAGATAGAAATCGTAAAGACATCAAGCAGGAGAGATAAACTTTACCAAGAAACCGGGAAATCAGGAAAACTAACCATAGGCAGCGATGCAGCAAGCCCGCATTCGCAGGCAATGGAGAAACACCGTGAGATTAACGTGGCACTAATCGGCAATCCAAACTGCGGCAAGACATCTTTATTTAATTATGCAAGTGGAGCACACGAGCGCGTGGGGAATTACTCAGGAGTTACAGTTGATGCCAAGGAAGGCGTGGCAGAATACAAAGGATACAAACTTAAAATTGTTGACCTTCCAGGTACTTATTCGCTCTCGGCCTATTCACCGGAAGAACTTTATGTCAGGAAACAGATTGTGGATAAAACACCTGATGTGGTGCTAAACGTGATTGACACAAGTAATCTTGAGCGAAACTTGTACCTCACCACGCAACTCATTGACATGAACCTATGTATGGTTGGAGCACTGAATATGTACGATGAGATAGAGAAACGTGGTGACACGCTCGACTACACTAAACTTAGCGAGCTGCTTGGTTTCCCGCTCGTACCAACGGCTTTCAAAAGCGGATATGGAGTCGATGAACTTTTCAAAACTGTAATACAAGTATATGAAGGCACCTACAGGAAGACGCGTGTAAGGCATATACACATAAACCATGGAGAATATATTGAGAGCGCAATAAGTGAGATGCAGGAACATCTTAAGGCATATTACGATGTAAGGCGCAGGTTTTCCACTCGCTACCTTGCAATAAAACTACTTGAGAACGACAAGCATGTGGAAAAATCCATATCCTCGCTGCCTGATTTCAAAGAAATTATCGAACATCGGAACAATGCTGCAGAAAGGCTGAAAGAAGAGACACACGAAGACTCTGAAACGGCAGTCATGGATGCTAAATATGGCTTCATATACGGAGCACTCAAGGAAATAGGATATGAGGAGGGAAAGAAATCTTACAACTATGGGATAACTCACAAGTTGGATGCACTTATAACACACAAATGGCTTGGTTTCCCATTGTTCTTCCTTTTTATATTCCTTATGTTCTTTGCAACATTCAACATCGGACAGTATCCTATGGACTTGATTGAATATGGAGTCTCAGAACTTTCCGGATGGCTAAACGACATAATGCCTGATGGACCGCTGCGTGCGATGGTCGTGGACGGGGCAATCGCAGGTGTTGGTGCAGTGATAGTTTTTCTTCCACAGATTTTGATACTCTACATGTTCATATCGTTCATGGAGGACTCTGGCTATATGTCGCGGGCAGCTTTCATAATGGACAAGTTGATGCACGGCATGGGGGTACATGGAAAATCTTTCATACCGCTTATAATGGGTTTCGGATGCAACGTGCCTGCTGTGATGGCAACACGGACTATAGAGAGCCATCGCTCTAGAATTGTTACAATGCTTGTATTGCCGTTTATGAGTTGCTCAGCAAGGTTGCCAATATATATAATGATAGTTGGAACTTTTTTCGCCGTGAAATACCAGACTTACATAATGATTCTGCTGTACGCAATCGGCATATTGCTCGCTGTGTTAATGAGCAGACTGTTTAGCAAGTTCATTTTCAAGGGAGAAGACACGCCATTTGTAATGGAACTGCCGCCATACCGTTTCCCGACGGCAAAGGCAATATTACGCCACACATGGGACAAAGGTAAACAGTATCTGAGAAAGATGGGAGGAATAATTCTCGTTGCAAGCATAATCGTATGGGCTCTTGGCTATTTCCCTCACTATGACAACCTCAACATGCAAGAGCAACAGGAACAGAGTTATATAGGAATGATGGGCAGAACAATAGAACCTGTTTTCTATCCACAAGGGTTTGTGTGGAAACTCGACGTGTCACTGATTGCTGGTGTTGGCGCAAAGGAAATTGTCGCTTCAACTATTGGCGTGCTTTATGCCAACGATGATGAAGTTGCCAGCGACACATCAAAAGACCGCGATGCGAAATATGCCAACCTGCGGCAAAAGATGGAAACAGATGGTATTACACCGCTGGCAGCATTCTCATACTTGCTGTTCATACTTATATACTTCCCGTGCATAGCCACAATCGCGGCAATAAAGGGAGAGACCAGATCGTGGCGATTGGCATTGTTCTCGGCTTTCTATACCACGGCACTCGCGTGGATTGTTTCTGCCGCAGTGTATCAGATAGGAAGCGCCTTCGGACTTTGAGCATATTTAGCAGCAGGATTTTAATTGAAATCATATTATTTTTTCGAACTTAATAATTAAGGAAGATGGTAACCTTGAAAATAGAAAACCAAATGAAAAGCAGAAGTCAATCTGCGATTGCCAAAACATCATATATGCTGATGGCAAATAATATGACACTATTGATAAAACGTCTCTGGCCGTGGATTACCGGAACTTCTCTGACTATGGCCATAGCGTATTCCGCAGCTATTATGATACCATCTGTAACGACGGATGCGGCAACAATCACACTGTGGTCTGTCTGTGCCATATCTTCAATGGCAGCTCTATTTCTTTTGGCATGTACTTCAGGAAGTATAATGGCATTGTTAAAAGGACAAGACGCTGGTCCCAACATAGTTAGGGCGTTAAAATTTCACACAATACCGGCATCGGCATTCATTGCTGGTGTCATGTTGTTCTATGCAGTAAGTATTTCTCTTGTTGTGATATGGCATCAGGGAATGTTGTTGCTGCATTTGCTGATAGCATTAGCCATTACAATAATAACATCTCTGCTGTTGCTGCCAACATGTTACAGCGGAATGAAATATATGGCAGAAGACGGTATTAAGTATAGAAGCATTATTTCGAAAAACTATTTCATTGGCATACGTTTCTATGGCAGGCTGTTCATCACCATCTTTGTCTCACTGCTCATAGGTATCATGCTTGCCATGCTTCTCGCAACACCTTTATGGGTGGTTACAATTGCAAGCCTCCAGGATTCTCTCGGTATGTATTTCGGAGACCTGTCTGGTATGCCACAGACTGCCCCACTGCTCATATTCACTGGCGCATTCATCGCTTTCGCAGCATGTTCCCCGGTGTGGCTGTGGCAAATGTTCTGTATATACTACCAATATGGTTCAATAAGTGCGAGACAAACGGAAAGGTAAGCGGGAGTGTAATATCATTCATATACGGTGTTGTCATGTATGCCAGCATCGCGCAATGCTTCAATGCGTTCCACGCACGTTCCGCATTTTCCGCAATGGTGTACCCCACCCTTATAACAGCTCCATGTTTTTGAATAATCTATGCCGAGTTTTTTACCACGCCGTGCTATGTCTGCCTTGGTTATGCCTGTATATGGTGCAAGAATTTCTATTCCCAGGAATGTCCCCGTTTTTGTGGTCTCGCTCATTGCATTCACAAATTCCGGACGACAGTCCGGATATATGGTGTGGTCGCCGCCATGATTAGCCATCATTACATACTTAAGATTGCGACTTTCAGCAATTCCTGCAGCAATAGATAGCATGATCCCGTTTCGGAAAGGAACAACTGTTGATTTCATGTTGTCCTCAGCATAATGCCCTTCTGGTATAGCTTCTGCCCCGTCAAGCAGCGAACTGTTGAAAAACTTTGGCATGAAAGCGAGGTCTATAGTTATGTGTTCAATGCCCAACTGCTCACAGTGCCAGCGTGCAAATGGTATCTCACGAGCATTGTGATTGCTTCCGTAGTTGAACGAAACACCAAGTGCGATACGGTCTTTGTATTCATAGAGCAGCGTTACGCTGTCCATTCCTCCACTGACTATTATAATACTGTCCTTTTCCATGATAATGTTGTTTGTGTTGCAAAGGTATTGATTTTCCTGCAAAAAACAAAACTATTTATGAGGGTGTGTCATAATTGACTATGGTCATTTATGGCGCACCCTCTTTCTGTATATCGTTTAGCGAAAGCAAAAACAAAGTTATTTATTGATTTTTG
>QWCB01000757.1_pt1 | contig 34332 bp, 37 predicted proteins | sample 1972511 | NCBI WGS metagenome assembly QWCB01 (sample SAMN09866719, study PRJNA288562) | Human gut metagenome isolate term5_stool, whole genome shotgun sequencing... | isolation source: gut | host: Homo sapiens | place: USA: California | reverse complement strand
CGGCGGAGGCGATGGCGCAGATCGAGGCGAAGGGGTACGCGGCGCCGTTCGCGATGGATCGGCGGGCGGTGGTGAAGCTGGGGGTGAGCTTCTCCTCGAAGACGCGGAACATCGCGGAGTGCATCGTTCGGACAGATGGAAAAGAGGATGTAAAGATGGGGGTGGTGGACGGGAAGCTGCAGGCGGTGGGCGAGTAGGGCTTAGCGGTTGCCGCTGCATGCAGCGGGGATCTGAATAGAATTGTTCCCGCGCTGCCATCGCATGTTGATCCTCACATTGAATTTGCACACGCAATAGCCCGTCAGGGTCAGTCTTTCAGACTGGCTCGCCCTTTTGGCAAGATACCGGGGGTCTGAATCCCCCCTGCTATTGAGGGACCGTCCTACGGATGGAGCTGCATGGGCAGAGAAAATTGGTGCAATATCGTAAGGGGCATTGTGTGAGGAATGCAGCCGGAATGGTTCGGGTGGAAGATACGCGGGGACGGTGTTGCAAGGTTGATTGGGGTTCCCCTTTACTTTCCCGTAATGGTTTCGGCGAATGGGTTCTGCCTATGCAGCTGCCAGTTGGATTCGGCGCTGGCGATACTTGAGTTGGCGTAGCAATATTCGCAGGCGTGGGGGCAGGTGTTGTACTGGCCGATGTCTTTGGCCTGGATGCAGCCGCATAGCAGCCGCTGCCCCTTGTCCTTTCTATGCGTATAGATGTAGAAACCCCCATTGGGCAGGGGTGTGGCCGCATTCGGGGAGAATGCATTCCGCATTTTGCCCTCCGCGGGTGAGAGGAGCTGCACGCCGAGATGCTCCATGAGTCTCTTGTCCTGAAAGGCGATGCGCGCGATGAGGTCGCCGTCGATGCAGCGGCTATGGGCAATGCCGTAGCGGGAAAGGTCGATAGGCTCAGCGCAGGTGGCGAGCTGCATGCCCCATCCGTTTTGGGCGTTAAGCGAGCTTAGCATGCTGGCCATTAGCTCCATGTCGCTTTGGCTCCATTCGATGTACTGGATGCCTCGGCGCATGAGATTGGTGCGCACCTTGCGGCAGGCGCTGATGTCTGCAAAGCTAAAAATTAGCCTTTCCGTGTACCCCTTCAGCTGTTCGCCAAGGCGAGCAATTTTGTTTAGCAGCTTCTCTTTGCCAAGCGAAGGGGTGAGAATGAGGGGGTCAAAGCGCCAAATGACGGCGTGCGCGCCGATCCGTTCGCTTAGCTTGCGGAAGGTGTCAATGCGCGTGGAGAGCGGCGGTACGTTCTTTTCGAGCCTCTCCTCCTCGTAGTCATTGAGGGTGTACTGCACGTAGCAGCGTATGCCCTGCGCTTGCAGCGCGTCGATGTGCCGCAGGAGGGGGCTAGGGTTCTTACTCCAGAAGACGATGAAGCAGCAGTTCTGTAGCGCAATGTAGCTGGTTTCCCCATTGAAGGGGTTGGTCCATGCGAGGTAGCCCTCGTGCAGGCGGTGCATGAACCAGTCCATATAGAAGGCGGGGATGTCGGTGGCGCGGCTCGCAGAGATGATGTACGGGGCGGCTGCCGCTACGCATTCTCCCGATGGGAGTGTAATTTTCACCTTCTCGTTCATGGTGTACCTTTGCCGTTAGGAATCCTCTCCGATGCGAGGTGCAAGGTACGCAATGGGTTGCGAAGGTGCAAGTTTTTTTGGGGGGGGGTGGATTAATAGGAGAGGGCGGAATCGTTTTGCGCGTAGAGAGTAGTCTCATAAATTGGTTACCTTTGCGCGGAAAGATGAATGGATTGGCGCAGCATGGAAAGAATAGCGGTATTTGCAGGAACGTTTGACCCCTTCACGCGGGGGCATCAGGACATTACGCGGCGTGCGCTAGGGCTATTTGACAAGATCATCGTTGCTATTGGGAAGCATGCGGGGAAAAAGACGCTGTTTCCCTTGGAGAGCCGGCGCGCCATCATCATGGATACATTCGCCGATGAGCCGAGGGTTATGGTGGCAGACTACGATGGGCTAACCATTGATTTTTGCCGAGAGCACGGGGCGAAGTTTATTATTCGGGGGCTACGCTCGGGGACCGATTTTGACTACGAGCGTACGATAGCGCAGGCGAACTCCATGGTGGAGCCGGAGATTGAAACCATTTTTTTTGTGACTCGGCAGGCGCATGCGCCGATAGCCTCCACGGTGGTGCGCGACCTGTTGATCCACCATGCGGATGCCTCGGCTTTTCTTCCGGAGGGGATTGATATAACGCGATACCCATGCACGCCTTGCCGCGACCTGTAGTGCCGATACTGGCGGTGCTGCTGTTGCTTTGCGCTTGCCCTTGGGCGGCGCAGGCGCAGACGACGCTCACCGCGGTGCATGGCGTGGCGAAAGATTACGCCAACCAGACCATTGTTTTCCGCCAGCAGGTTGGGTTCGTCACCGACTCTCAGCTAGAGGTTGGGCGTGTGACCATTGGGCAGGACGGCTCCTTTTACTGCCCGCTCAAGGTGATAGGGACGCAGCTGGTGACGTGCGAGGCTGGGGCGTACCTCCTCTACTTCTACATTACGCAGGGGCAGCGCTACGAGATAGGGTTTCCCCCCTACCAACCTATGCGCGACCAGGACCGTTTGAATCCATTCCAGCCACGCATGGAGGTGCAGCTCCGCCCGCGGGGGCGCGATTCGCTGCTCGTGAACGACATGATTGCTCGGTATGACTACGCGCTTGCCGCCGCGCTAGACTCCGCAACGGCCAACATTACGATGCAGAGCCAGCGGATTAACGCCGACTCGCTGGTGGCGGCCGTGAGGGCGCGGTTCGCCGGAACGCAGTACAACGTTCCTTTTTTCCGTGACTACATGCTATATCAGGAGGGGAATGTTTTCTACATCACGCAAACCAAGCGTGTGCAGCAGCTCTCCGATGAGTACTTCAAGAATAGGCCTATACTGTACGATAACCCAGCGTATAGGGATCTATTCAATACGATTTACACCAAGTACTTCCAATTCCATGGGCGGACGAAAGAGGGGCAACAGATTTTTAGGGCGATAACGGAGGAGCGAAGCCTCCACTCGCTGGTGCGCGTGCTGCGGCAGAACGATAATTTGCAACCGGCGGCGTTGCTAGAGATGGTGATACTCAAGGGGCTTCATGATGAGTTTTTTGATGCGAACTTTTCGCGCGAGGCCCTCTCGGTGGTGCTAGACTCGTTGAGTAGCCGTACAGACATTGCGGAGCATGCATATATAGCGAGCTATATAAGGGAGAAGGTGACCCGGCTGCTGCCCGGCTTTGCGCCGTACCCGATACGTATCGCGGACGTAAAAGGGCGACTCCTCGATTTAAAGCAGCTGCGGGGGAAGCTGACGCTTATCATGTTCGCGATGACTACCTCGTACACGTGCATAGAAGATTTTGAGGTGCTGCGGAAATTCCAAACTCGCTACGGGGAACATCTAGAGATAGTGACGCTATGCGCCGATGAAAATGCTGCATCGGGGGCTGCATTTGTAGAGGCGCAGGGGTTTGGGTGGCATTTCGCCATGCTGGAGGAGCAAAAGGATTTGTTAGAGCGCTACGATGTGCGGGCTTTCCCCACGTACTACCTTCTTGATGAGCGGGGCCTACTGCTCTACTCCCCGGCGCGGTCGCCGCGGGAGGGGCTTGAGAGCCTGATTTTTCAGCAGTTCCGTCAGCGGGGCTGGCGGCCCAATTTACCGCAACCTCCAAAAAGGTCTTTTCGGTGATTGACGTAGAGGGCTTGCAGGGTCTTGATTTTGGGTTGGCGGCGGGGGAAGGTGATACAGCTGCCCCCATGCCGCTGCCTCCTGCTGCGGTGTTCCCTAGCGACTGGAGCGCTCTTTTCAGCGGGAGCAACCCCTACGAGGCGACGGCCGTGGCGGCGGTAGCGAACGATGGGATTGCTTCCGGGGCGAGGGTATTCGCAGAGCCGGGGGCGCAGAGTCGGTACGCAGTGCGGGGGGGCTATCCTTTACAAGGGGAGGTGGCGATTCCGAGGCCTGTGGGGCAGATGCCCACGGCGGTGGGCGTAGCTGTGTTTGGCGTGCTGCAGCTGCTCTTTCTACTGTTTTTGCTGGTTCGGCGGCAGTACTTTGCGCAGGTGCGCCGCTATGTGAACTCCCGTTTTTTCAACGTGGCGTCTGTGCGTAAGGCCGAGACGGCTGTGCCCCTGTCGGTAGGCTTTAGGGTGGGGAGCGACGCGGCGTGGGCTCTGCTGGTTGGGTTCATGATTTGGTATAGCCAGTGGTTGCAATGGCGGTTGCGCACGAGTGCCGCGGAAGCGCTTCTCGGCATGCTGGCCTGCATAGGCGGCATGCTGCTGCTAATGGGTTTGCGGTACGCGGTGCTGGCATCGGCGGAGCGCCTATCCGGCAGAAAGGAGCTAAGCTGGGAGCTGTGGGAGAATGCGCAGGTGCCAATGCGGGCCATGTGGCCGTTACTGCTTGTAGGGGTTCTCCTGTCGGTGTACACGGTGCCCATGTTCCAATGGTACGTGCTGCTGGTGGTGCTGGGAATGGCTGTGGTGGGCTGGGTGCTGCGTGCATACCGCTTGATGATGGCCTTCCGCTGGCACGGCTATGGGTGGCTCTACTTTTTTTTGTACCTTTGCGGCGTTGAAATTGTACTCCCTTTGCTTGCCGTGCGATTTGCAACGCTCTACCTATTAGGTAACTAGTAGGTGCAAAGTTTTTGACAAGGGGGACGCACAGCGCGACGTAAGCGCTGCGGCAGAGCATGGAGGGGAGAGTAGTGCTAGAGAGAAACCAAAACGGGGAAGGCGTTGAAAATATCAAAAGTACTAGTGTCGCAGCCGAAGCCAACGAGTGCCTATGCGCCCTACGCAAAGCTAGAGCAGTCGTGCGGGATAGAGATTGTCTACAGGCCGCTAATTCACGTAGAGGGAGTGTCGGCGTTTGAATTTAGGAAGCAAAAGGTGGACTTCTCCAAGTTCGTGGGGGTGATATTTAATAGCAAGGTGGCGATAGACCATTTTTTCCGGCTGTGCACGGAGCTACGTTACCAGGTACCCGATACGCTGCTGTACTTTTGCATAAGCGAGAGCGTGGCACTCTACCTGCAGAAGTATGTAACGTACCGCAAGCGGAGGGTGTTTAGCTCCGAGTCAGGGGCGATGGAGGAGATGTTGCCCGAGATGCTCAAGCGGAAGGAGGAGCGGTTCCTATTCCCGATGTCCAACGTGCAGGGCCCTGAGCAGATGCGGGAGCTGAAGAAGGCAGGGCTACACATCAAGAAGGCCATCCTATATAATACGGTGAGCAGCGATGTACGAGATTTGGACATCCAGGATTTTGACATGCTTGTCTTTTATAGTCCCTTTGGCGTGACATCCCTGATGGAAAATTTCCCTGACTACAGCCAGGGGGACACCAAGGTGGCTGTGTATGGGCGGAATACGCAGCGAGCCGCGAAGCAGGCGGGGTTGAAGGTGGACGTAATGGCCCCCACATCAAAGTGCCCAAGTCTGACCGATGCCATTGAGACGTTCATTTGCGAGCAGAATAAAGCGGAGTAGCGCGGAGCGCTAGAGGGGAATGGCGGAGCAGACAGGGGCAGGAGGCGTGCCGCTGCAGCGGCTTCGCTGTACGTACGGCCGTGGGCGCAGGGTGCGCCTGCGGCGTGACACGACGGAGCTCTTTCAACGTGGGCAGCGGTGTTTTGACTTCCCCTATCGGGGTGTGGTGAATGCGTATAGAAGTGCCCCGGGGGTGGCGGGCGGTTGCCGCTTGCTGGCGGTGGCCCCCAAAAGGGTGTGTAAACTAGCGGTGGATAGAAATGCGCAGAAGCGCCGCATGCGGGAGCTATTCCGAGTGGAGTCGGCGGAGCTTCACGGGGCGTGCCTAGCGCGGGGCGTGAGGGTGGACGTAGCGGTTGTTTTGGTGAGCAGCGAAGAGGTGCCATGGCAGCGTGCGCGCCGGGCGATGAAGAAAATTTTACGCCATGCAGAGCAAGCGGCAAGACGAATTGCGTAGGGATTGGCGCCGAGGGGCTGCGCTAGGCAGGGCTACGCAGTGGTTGCTTATAGCTCCGATACGTCTGTATCAACGTTTTGTGTCGCCGTTGCTGCCCCCATCGTGCCGCTACAGCCCCACCTGCTCCAACTATTGCATAGAGGCGGTGCAGCGTCACGGTGCGTTCATGGGCACCGCGCTGTGCGCCTGGCGGTTGCTGCGGTGTAACCCATGGGGCGGGCATGGGCGCGATGAGGTTCCCCCGCGTACCCTAGGAAGAGGAAAGAATTGATGGTGCAGGTATTTTTTGCTACTTTTGTGTGGAATATAATGAGGAGAGTTTGATGGGAAGCCTAAAGGTTGGCGATGCTGCGCTATACGATTACCTCGATGCGCTGGGGGTGCGCTACGAGTACCACACGCATCCGGCGGCGCCCACTGTGGAGATCGCCATGCAGTATTGGAAAGATATTCCGGGGGTGCATTGCAAGAACCTTTTTATGCGAAATCACAAAGGCAATCACCACTTTTTGCTAATAGCACCTGGCGAGAAGAGTGTGGATATTCATGGCATGGAGCAGCGCGTGAGGGAGGGGAAACTGTCGTTTGCCTCGGCGCAGCGTATGCAGAAGTATTTAGGGGTGCAGCCCGGCTCTGTATCGCCCTTCGGAGTGCTGCACGATGCCGCCCATGAGGTATATCTCTTTCTAGATGAGGAGCTGAGCGGGGCGGAGAGGATAAGCTTTCACCCCAACGACAATAGGGCCTCCCTGGTGGTGAGCTGCGCCGATTTACTCCGCTTTTTGGATTCGTTGGGGAATAGGTACGAGTTTCTGGATTTGTCAAACCCCTAGTGCGTATGCCTCAAAACTTGCGCTCTCAGCAGGGCCACTGCGGGCTTTACACGCTGGAAGAGACGGCGGAGATGATCAGTGCGGGGCGTTTGCTCATCGTGGCAGCCGATGGGAACGTACTCACTTCACTGCCAGTTGGGACGTGGTTGGGGGGAGTATGCACCCGATTTCAAGTGGGCAATGGGTGTGTGCGCAGTGAAGAGAAGGCCTACGTAATAGATCTCACTGATGTGGTGCAAAGCTATCGGTTGGGGCTATACCCAGATTTTGCGATGGAGTCGGTGTACGAGGATATGTCAAGCAATGGGTTCTCTTTCCTTCTGATTCCGGGGTTTAGCGAGGTGCATCGGTATTTCGGCGCGCAGTTCGCCATCCGGCGTAAGCCCACGTCGTCACCATTGACGGGCTTTGTGGCGGGGGCTGACGTAGGAGAGGCGTACATGCAGGATCCGTTTGTGGTTGATGGGATTCATGGTGTGGTTTACCGGGATAGCGGTGTGGCGTTGCACTGTAGGCTCGGGAAATCGCAGCGTGCACGCATTGAGGTGATTAATCCGTTTAGTGAAGGCGCTGCGGGTGATGTCATTACTTTTGAGTCGTCAGCATTGGTGCTGCGGGAGTGTAAGGTAAATGGGGAGACACGAAATTTTGCAGATTACGTTCGGGAGCAGGCGATTCCGGAGGGATTGCCGTTGGTGGGGCGGGTGCGAGGAATGACCCTAAACGTGACGTTGCTGTTTCCGCTAGGGCGGAGGTCTGTGACGGCTCTTTCGCCCGTGCTGCCATCGGTGGAGTACCGGTTTGCCCGCAGGGATGAGATGGGGTGTAGGCGTTACGTTGACGTTGCGCGGCGGGCCACGCGGCGGGTGGTAGCGAGTATGCACGGCTATGGAAACTACCCCATGATGGCAAAGGAGGGGAACAAGGAGAGACCCTTCCCGGGGCCGTTTGCGTTTGGGGAAATAGCCATGCTACTGATGAACCAAACCACGGTGAATTTAATTGTGGAGGAAGTGGATGACGATGAAGTACAGTGAAAGGGGCTGTGGGAGCAGAGCGATTATATTGTAGGGGGAGATAGAAGATGGTAGGAGCGAAAAGGGTAGATGTAGAAGCGATAAAGCGGCGCTTTGGGATAATAGGGACGCATCCGGCTTTAATCCAAGCGATAGAGGTGGCGTACCAGGTGGCGAGCACGGACCTGTCGGTGTTGGTGCTGGGGGAGAGCGGGGCAGGGAAGGAGTTTTTTCCGAAAATAATCCATCAGTACGGAGCGAGAAAGCATGGGCAATACATCGCGGTGAACTGCGGCGCGATTCCCGAGGGAACGATAGATTCGGAGCTGTTTGGGCACGTTAAGGGAGCGTTCACGGGGGCGGTGGAGAACCGAGCTGGTTACTTTGAGGTGGCCGATGGGGGTACGATTTTTCTAGATGAGGTGGCGGAGCTTCCGCTCTCGACGCAGGCGCGGTTGCTTCGCATGCTGGAGAGCGGGGAGTTTATGCGGGTGGGGTCGTCGCAGGTGCAGACGGCGGATGCGCGGATAGTTGCGGCGACCAACGTGCGACTCGATGAGGCCATCGCGGAGGGGAAGTTCCGAGAGGATTTGTACTATAGGCTGTCAACCATCCCGATAAGGGTGCCGGCGTTGCGGGAGCGAGGCGATGATAGCGTGCTGCTATTCACGCATTTCGCCGTGGAGTTTGCGGAGCGGTACAAGATGCCGCCGGTGCGGCTTACCGATGAGGCGCGGCAGCTGTTGGTATCGTACCCATGGCCGGGCAACGTGCGGCAGCTGAAGAACATTACCGAGCAGATATCAATAATAGAGACGAGCCGGGAGCTTACAGCGGAGCGTTTGAATGCATATCTCTACCCCGATGGGCGGAGACCTTTGCCCGCCGTCTACAAGGAGGACCAGGCCGAGGGGAAGAGCGAGCGGGAGTTGCTATACAGCGTACTATACGACATGCGGCATGACATGAATGACCTCAAGCAGCTCGTTTTTGACCTAATGCAGCGGCAGCACGTGCAGCCGAGCGATAGCTTCCTGTCGCAGCACCAACGGGTTATTCGTACGCTTGGGCCTCACGATGATGAGACATTTATGCCGCAGTCCCGCTTTCAAGATGCACCTCCCGTGGGCGAAGTGGTTCATTCAGAGCCGGTAATTATAGAGCACGATGACAAGGAGGACGCACGGCAGTCGCTGGCGAGCGTGGAGGAGCAGACGATACGGGAGTGTTTGCGTCGTCATGACGGAAGAAGGCGGTCGGCCGCCGAGGAGCTAGGGATAAGCGAGCGGACCCTTTACCGAAAGATTAAAACGTACGGAATAGAGGACGAATGATGTGTAAGCGTAAGATTGACAGTTTACTGTGTAAAGTGCTAGTGCTGTGTTTCGTGCTAGTTTCCACAGGGTGCTCGATACGGTATTCGTTTACAGGCGCGAGCATCCCTCCTAGCGCGAAGAGCGTGTCGGTGGCCCCATTCCCCAATGTGGCGCCGCTGGTTAATGCCACGTTTGCCACGGCCTTTGTGGAGGCGTTAAAGGATCGTTTCACTTCGCAAACGCGTCTATCAATACAGGATTATGGGGGCGACTTTGATTTTGAGGGGGAGATAACGGGGTACTCGGTGGCGCCCACGGCGATTCAGGGGAATGAGACCGCCGCAATGAACAGGCTTACCGTGACGGTGCATGTGAAATTCACGAACAACCTGGACGAGAAGGCGAGCTACGATAAGAGTTTTTCTGCCTACGAGGATTTTTCATCGACGCAACAGCTCACACAGGTGGAGGGGGAGCTTGCTCCCAGGTTGATAGAGAAGTTGGTGGATGATATTTTTAACGCGGCGGTGGCGAACTGGTAATACGGCATGGCGGTCGGCAGTGCCATAAAAATGATTACCTTTGCGAAGCTACTAAGGGAAACGAAGCATAGCTGATGTTGACGCTAGATGGATTGGGGAAACTGTTGACGCAGAGCGACCATGGGACTCCTATGACGGAGTCGGATGTGGCGGCGCTGTGCGCTCAGTACCCCTATTTCCATGCTGCGCAGCTCTATAGAGCTGTGCTAGCTGAGCGGCAGAGGGAAGGGGGAGAAAAGAGGAGTAATGCGGTGCTGACCCCCGATAGGCTAGTTCTCTATTCGCTTGTGCATGGAGCGCCGTGCGATTACGAGGCAGCAGAAGAGGGGCAGCTTGAGGAGGAGTGGGAAACGCAAACGAGTGCGGCAGAGTCGCTGGAGCTTGTTCAAGAGCAGGAGGGTGTAGAGGATGAGGTAGAGGAGCTTACCGTATGCGCCGATAGGGGTGAGACCAGTGAGAAAGGGGAAGGAGGAGTGTCAGCATCGCAAGAGCAAACTGCTGTTGTGGAGGTGCAAGAGGAGGAGGCTCCGGTGCAGGAGACATTGGCAGGGGCTATAGAAAGGGAGCGAGAGGACGGGAGCGTAGAGGCGGAGAATGGAGAGATAGGAGCGTTTGGCGAGGCGGTTCCTGCTGTTGAGGAGGAGTCAGCGGTTGCGGCAAGCGATTTAGAGATGCCGTTAGAGACTGAGGTTGCTGCGTCTGAGAGTGTCTGCAACGATGAAGCGGAGGTTGAAGCACCAGGGGAGGCTGAAGGGGCAGTCGTGGAGGCGAGTGGAGGAAGTGAGGATATTTCGCAGGGGGAGAGCGGGACTAGCGATTCGGGCGAGGTACCCACGTTGGACCTCCGCGGGGTGCTGGAGTTTTCGCTTTCGCAAGAGGTGCCAGGCATGGCGCCGAGCCTATCAACGTTTAGCGCAGCTGATTTCAATCTCACCCAAAAGGATATAGACTACATCAATACGCACCTCAATCCGCAGCGGGATGAAAGTGCGGAGGGGCAAGAAGATGGAGTTGCAATTGAGGAGGAGAGGCAGTCGCAGGCTCAACGTATAGATAGCTTTATAGAAAATTTTGATAGCATTCTATCGAAGGTCCTGCGAGAGGAGCGGGAAACTGCGGAACAAGGCGTGGAGCCGGAAGATCTATCGGAGTCGCAGCAGCAGTTAGACTCGCATATTGCAAGCGAGCGGTTGGCATTCCTGCTGGCTGAAAAGGGAGAGTATGGCGTGGCGATTCCGATGTATGAGAGGTTGCAAGCGCAAAATCCGGAAAAAAGTAGTTACTTCGCGGAGATTATAGCGCGCTTGAGACGGCGCGAAGAAGAGAATCAGTAATAGGGAGAAGAGGCGATGTTGTACAATATTATCACAATAATAATATTGCTGGTGTGCGTGCTACTGGTGCTGTTTGTGCTAGTGCAGAATTCGAAGGGGGGCGGATTGGTTTCCTCACTAGGAGGCGCGAGCAATGTGGTAGGCGTGCGAGAGTCTGCGAACATTTTGGAGAAGGGGACGTGGACTTTGGCGGTGGTGCTGATGGTGTTGAGTTTCTTTGCGGTGGCGGCGCTGCCGCGGCAGGATCAGGGTCAAGGCGAGTCGCGTATACAGCAGCAGGTGCAGCGCACGGAGGCAGGTGCAGTGCCAGTGCAGCTGCCAGATGTGCCGGCTGACGAGGATGCCGCCAACCAGCCAGCCGCGACGCCAGAGCAGCCGGAGTAAAAAACGAGTAGGGTTCCCCGCCATTTTTACTAGGTGGTTGGAAGTGAGGGAGAAAGAGCTTTTATGGGTTCTTTCTCCCTTGTTGCGTTCTGCATCGATTTGTTTAGTTGCGTTTTTGCAACCCTAAGGGCTGCAAAACCTCTTGCAGAATTGCCAAAGGTTTCAGGCTTGTTTTTTTGCGCAACATTTCTGCTCCGCAGTGGGGGTATGCTTATTTGCCTCTGCGAGGTGGGCAATGTTGACCCTGTCGCCTAGTTCTTGGGAGAGTCAAGGGGACGGATGAGGCGGGCGGGGAACCAAGAGGCGATGAGGCCTAACGTTCCGGCGAGAAGGACAACAAAGAGTACGTCGAGCCATCGCACCTCCACAGGGTAGGCATCAACCACGAAGCCAGCCCCCCCGCCGAGCGCTATAAGGCCAAAGGTTGTTTGGGCCCAGCAGAGCAGCAACCCTAACGCAACGCCAACAAGGGCTCCCCCGAGCGAAATGATGGCACCTTCCCAAACAAAGATGCTCCGGATCTGCGCACTTTGGGCGCCGAGACTTGCCAGCGTGGCAATGTCCTTCCGTTTGTCAATGATTAGCATGGAGAGGGAACCTACAACGTTAAATGTTGCAATGAAGAGGATTAGGCTGAGAATGACAATGATGATGAAGCGTTCGCTCTTCATTGTGCGGTAGAGATCTTTGTTCTGCTGTTGCCGGTTAACGACAGTATAATCCTGTTTGAGTGCGTCTTGGAGATTTTGTTGGACAGCGCGGGGAGAGCAACCCTCTTTTAGCTGTAGCGAGAGCGAGGAGACGTAGTCGGGGGGGAGCGAGAGCATCTCCTGGACGGTTTCGATGGGTACAACCACAGAGGCTTCGTCAAAGTCAGCGTTGACCGAGAGGATGGCTCCTAGCGTCATGGTTTTTTGCTTAAAGGCCGTGGCTGGGTTTAGCCAGTTGGAGGCGGTACGGTTTGGGAGATAGATAGTTATGGGGTCGTAGTGCGCTAGGGAGAGTCGTAGGTAGTAGGCAATTCCTGCGCCGATGTTGGCGATGGGCATGGAGCCGAGGTAGAGGTCGAACTGCCCGTCGGCCGTGAAGTGGGGTAGGTTGGTAGCTTTCAAGTAGTTTCTGTCAACGCCTATAAGCACGCCGATTTGCTGCTGCTTTTGATATCCGAAGAGGGCATCTTCCCTGAGGGAGCGCCCCACGATGGCGATGTTGGGGTTTTGCTCGATGATTTGCCGAATGGAGTCGCTATAGCGGAATCCCTTTCCCTTGGTGGCAGTAATTGCGAGGTCGGTATCTAAAGAGGAGTACATGGAGCCTACGATGGACTCAATGCCGTTAAATACCGAAAGGACCACCACGAGCGCCGCAGTGCTGATGGCCACGCCACACATCGCGATGATGGCTATGATGTTTACTGCGCTATGGGATTTGCGGGCGAAGATGTGGCGCTTTGCGATAAACGAGCTGAAACGCATGGTGGGAGTCGCTATTTACGGCCGATGTAGAGGAGGTCTTCCCTACGCAAAGCGTAGCGGAAGCGCTCGTGTTCGGAGAGCCGTGAGAAGTAGTCAAGGGTTTCCACGTTGAAACCCGCTTCGGCGAGTCGGCAAGCGTAGTCACGACCGTAGAGGCGAAGGTGGTCGCGCTGATAGTAGAACTTTTCTCGCAGTTCGGGTGTATTGATGTTCGGGTCTTCAAGGGTTCGCTCAAGGCTGAGGTCCTGCGGGACGAGTAGTAGTGCCGTTCCGTTGGAACGTAGAATGCGAAATAGCTCCCGCATGGCCTGTCGGTCATTGGGGATGTGTTCAAGGACGTGGTTGCATAGGATGAGGTCAAAGGAGTTGTCGGGAAATGGGAGTTTTTGGATGTCGCAGTGCACGGAGGCCCAGGGGGATTCGAGGTCGGCCGTGGTGTAATCAATGTTTGGTAGGTTTTGCAACGGACGGAGGAAGCACCATTCTGGGGCCATGTGGAGAACGGACCGCGGAGTGGTTTCTATGGAGAGTTCCCGGGTGAGGTATAGCCAAATGAGGCGATGCCGTTCGAGTGAGAGGCTGCGGGGTGCTAGCGCGTTGGGGCGGCGTGTAATGCGTCCGTACGGGAGCAGTTTTCGGTAACGTTGCCCATCGATGGGATCTTCAAAGCGATTACCGCTGTAGAGCCAGGCGACTCCTCGGCCCGCCGCGACGGCGAATCTGTGGAGGAGCGGGCGAGGAAGGTGTCGGGTGGCGAGCTGTATCAGTTGTCCGAGCATTCGTTCTTAGGGCCAAGGAGTTGGTCAATGCGCTCGATGTAGTCGAGGGAGTCATCGAGGAAGAAGGTTAGCTCTGGCACGACTCGGAGCTGATGCCGAATGCGTTTCCCCAGCTGGAAGCGGATTTCGCTTTTTTTGCTCTCTACATGCTTCATTACCTCTTCGCCCTTGCTAGAGGGAAAGACGCTGATTAGCACACGTGCGTATTCAAGATCGGGGGACATGCGTACGCGCGTCACCGTAACCATATGCCCTAGCGAGAGGACGGCGGCGTCGCGTTGGAACATCTCGCTGAGGTCTCGCTGTATTTGACGTGCAACTTTCTGTTGCCTTGTAGATTCGTGGTCCATTGTAAGATTAAGTGGAATAGGTATACTACAGATTGATGACGATTTTGTTGAGGTCGGCTTTTGGAACGCAATGTACTTGCCCCTCGCGCCAGTAGTTTTCAGAACCGGAGGTAGCGGTTGAACGTAGCTCTACCTCTTCGGCCGGTTTCCCTAAGGCTAGCACGAGGCGCACCTTGAACTGAGTGGGGATTGCGAGAGCTTCGGCGAGAGCCTGGGCGTTGAAAGCGAGGATGTGACAGCCACCCAAACCGATGGATCGCGCCCCTAGTAGAATGGTTTGAGAGACGATGCCGAGGTCAATGTCAGAACCCTTTACGTGCTGCGTATCTTCCAGGAGCAAAACGTATGCAGTAGGTCTCTCTGAGATTGAAGGGCCGCCCCATTCGGGGAGCATGGAGGCCCATTTCAGCTCGGGGAATATGCGTTGGCAGCTCTCGGGGCGGTTCGTGATGCCAAAGTGGATCCACTGCGCATTGCGTGCCCTTGGGGTCATGCGGCCCAGGTCGGCAAGCCATAGGAGTTCCACGTCGGTGACGCCCCTTGCGGGGTCAAAACGTCGGAAGGACCGCCCCCCGTAGACCAAGTCCTTAAAGTCCATACGATTAAGTTTTGTTGCCAAAGGTAGGTATTTTTACCGAAAAAAATGGTTTTTCTCGTTTCCATTGTGCGTATAAGGTTGAAGGATTGTTCGTTGCACCTAAGCCATTTATTCGTAGCTAAGAGCTGCGTACGGGGGGGCAGGATAGTAGTAAAAGGCTATCGAAGAGGGGGTGCGTATAGGCGGCACGACAGGCGTTTAATTAAAAATGCGTACATTTGCAGGGTGCAATCGCAATGAAACGTCATTATATGGACAGAAGGAACATCATTGTAGTGGCTATTATGGCAAGTTTGGTACTGTCGGGGTGCGCTGAGAGCTGGGACTACCCGGAGGCGAGGCGCGACTCAACGGTAGATGAGTATTTTGGGGTACGCGTAGAGGACCCTTACCGTTGGATGGAGAACGAGCATGACCCCGCATTGGCACAGTGGATTAAGGAAGAGAATGCGTTTACCGAAAAATACCTGTCGAAGCTAACGAGCCGCGAGCCTTTGCGCAAGCGTCTTGGGGAGCTATTGAATTACGACTCACAGGGAATCTACACCTACACGGGGAAGTACTATCTGTTTTTCCGGAAAGAGGGATTGCGCAATCAGAGCGTTCTGTACGTAAAAGATTCGTTGGCGGGAGAGGCGAGGATGCTGTTGGATCCCAATACCTTATCAGATGACGGCACTGTGGCGCTGTCGGAGATTTCGCCATCGCACGACTCGAAGTACCTTGCGTACTCAGTGGCAGATGGGGGAAGCGATTGGAACAAGATATACGTGTTGGACATGCGCACGGGCGAGCGTCTAAGCGATGAGATTTCGTGGGTGAAGTTCTCAACGATCGCATGGCAGGGTGATGGCTTTTACTATAGTGCCTACGATGCGCCAGCCGAGGGGAAAGCGTTGAGCGGTAAGAACGAGTTCCATAAGGTATACTACCACAAGGTCGGAACGCCGCAAAAGGAGGACCGGTTGATATTCCAAAACAGGCAAGAACCCCTGCGGAACTACTTCGCACAGGTGACTGATGACGAGAAGTATCTCTTGGTGAACGAGACGGCGAGTACTGATGGTAATTCTGTGTATGTGAAGAATTTGCGTACAAATTCTGAGTTCATGCAGCTCACGGTGGGTTTTGACTACTCGTACTCTTTGGTGGGGAGTCAGGGGGATAATCTATACATGATGACGAACTACAAGGCCCCGAAGGGCAAGTTGGTTTGCATCAACATGGATCGGTCTGATGTAGGCGACTGGGCAGACGTGATTGAGGAGCAGAAGGATGTTCTCACCAGCGTTACGATGACGGCGGGGCATTTCGTGGCGGTGCATATGGTTGATGCCGTGAGTCGGATGGAGGTGTACACGATAGGCGGAGAGAGGGTGCGGGAGATCGAGCAGCCCGTGATGGGGACGGTGGACGCCGTAAGCGGACGAGCCGAGGGTGACGAGTTGTTTTACTCGTTTTCGTCGTTTACAGTTCCTTCGGTAGTGTATCGGGTTGTGCCGAGCACAGGAGAGCAGGAGGAAGTTTTCCGTCCAGCAATAGGTTTCCCATTTGATGACTACGTAGTGGAGCAGGTGTTTTATCCGAGCGTGAATAGTCAGATGGTGCCGATGTTTATCGTTCATCGTAAGGATGTCAAGTATGATGGGAGCAATCCAACGCTCCTGTATGGGTACGGGGGCTTCAACATCAGTCTTACGCCAGGTTTTAGCGCATTCAGGTTGGCGTGGTTGGAGCAAGGCGGCGTTTACGCCCAGGCGTGCCTAAGGGGGGGCGGAGAGTATGGGGAGAAGTGGCATATGGCGGGAACAAAGCTGAATAAGCAAAACGTGTTTGATGATTTTATTGCCGCGGGGGAATATCTTATCCATGCAGGGTACACGTCAACGGCGAAGTTAGCCATACAGGGAGGCTCGAATGGAGGGCTGCTTGTGGGGGCGGTAGTAAACCAGAGGCCGGATTTGTTTGCGGCGGCGATACCGCAGGTTGGGGTGATGGATATGCTTCGCTACCAGCATTTCACGATAGGCTGGGCATGGGGTGACGATTATGGGACTTCAGACAACGAGCTGCATTTTAAAAACTTGAATTCTTACTCGCCGTTGCACAACATCAAGCGGGGAGAAGGTTATCCCGCGATCCTGGCCACAACGGCGGATCATGATGACCGTGTAGTGCCTGCGCATACTTTTAAGTATATTGCAGAAATGCAGTACATGCAGGCAAAGGGAGCACCGAAGTTGGTGCGTATTGAGACGAGAGCAGGGCATGGGGCAGGGAAACCGGTTGCGCTTAGAATTGAAGAGCAAGCCGACATCTATGCGTTTTTGTTCGACAATCTGAAGGTACGTGTGGAGAAATAAGGTGAGATTTGCAGTTGATAGGAAATCGGAGAATTCCCTAGTTGGTTGAATATTAGAAGTTTAGAAAATACCTATGCGCATTAGCGCAACGCTTCTGACTTTAGCGGTGTTGCAAATGGTCAAAAAGTGCTAGCTTTGCAAATAGGTTAGTTGGATTTTAGGTAATACTCAAACAAAAAGCACAATGAAAGAGTTGAAGTTGACGATGCTGGCGGTGGTAATGGCAGGTGCCGCTATGCTAGTGGGGTGCGACAATCCGGAAAAAATGAAGGATGTACCTCAAGATGCATTCCCGAGGATGGATCCGAACCCAATGGTTCTGCAAGGGAAAGCTGTGACGGGTAAGATAACGGGTAAGTTTCCGCCGAAGTACTTTAACAAGAACGCCAAGTTGGAGCTGATTCCTGTGGTGACCTACGGAGGCTCGGAGCTTACTTTGTCATCACGTACGTATCAGGGTGAGAAGGTGACGGAAAACAATCCCGTTATCAACTATGAGAATGGTGGTTCTTTCTCGATTGACTATTCTTTCCCCTATAAGGAAGAGATGATGCAGAGCGAGATGGAGCTTCGCTACGTGTTGCTATACAAGGACAAGCAGGTGCCATTCGATGCGCCAATTAAGCTGGGTCCTGGTATCAACGTTACGCAGCTGCTTGTTGATTATGAGGCGGAGCCCGTGTTGATGGGGAACAAGTTTGTACGTGACCAAATAAAGACGCAAGAGGCGCAGATAAACTTTGCAATTCAGCGGTCTGACCTTCGTAGCGGTGAGTTGACGAAAGATGATGTTAAGGCATTGCAGGAGGCTATAAAGGGGTTGAGCAACAACCAAAAGGCTGAACTCAAGGGTGTTGACGTATATGCTTACGCTTCGCCAGATGGTCCGGTGAATTTGAACGATAGGCTGTCGAAGGATCGTGGAAATACGACTCAGAAGTGGGTTAACCAGTCACTGAAGAAGAGCAAGGTAGATGGCAATATGGTGAACATCAAGGAGCAGGCCACTGACTGGGAAGGCTTCCGTACAATGGTTCAGAATTCTGACATTGAGGACAAGGATATGATTCTCCGTGTCTTGGAGATGTATGCGGATCCTGATACACGTAACCGTGAGATGCACAATTTGGGTAAGGTGTTCAATGTGTTGGCGGAGGAGGTGCTGCCGAAGCTACGTCGTTCGCGGATGGTAGCGAATATCGCTGTGACTGGGTATACGGATGAGGAGCTCGTGGCGATGGTGAATGCGAATCGGATTGGTGAACTTGGTTTGGAAGAAGGGCTCTTTGCTGCCACGTTGGTGGAAGATTTCATGAAGAAGGCCGATGTGTATTCCAATCTTGCGGCGCGTTATACAGAGGATGTGCGTCCGTTGAACAACCTCGCGTATGTGTACTTGAAGCAGAATCGGTTGGAGGATGCAAAGGCGCAGCTTGACAAGGCGGCAGCGTTGGAAAGTGAGAACCCATTTGTGTTGAATAACTTGGGTGTTTATGAGATGGGTAAGAATAACGATGTTGAGGCCGAGAAGTATTTCTTGCGTGCCACTGATGCGGGTGATGTTGTGAAGGGTAACTTGGGTATTTGCGAGATTATGAAAGGCAACTACAACAAGGCTCGTGACTACATGACGGGAGTTACATCGTTCAACGCGGGTTTGGCGAGGTTGCTAGCTGGTGAGTTGGATGCGGCGAAGAACACCTTCAGTGAGGTTAAGAGTGCGAAGGCGTACTATGGCTTGGCAATCATCGGTGCCCGCAATAGCGATGAGACGATGGTTGTTAATAACCTGAAAGAGGCGTTTAGCAAAGACGGTGCGCTAAAGGATCGCGCGAAGAAGGATATCGAGTTCGTGAAGTTTGCACAGAGTGCAGCTGTAAGCGCGTTGTTTTAGTAGCTATAATCTTTAAGGCTTTGCGAGTGTAGCTAAGAGCATTTGTAAAGTTGAATGATGAAGGGGAAGGCAACTAAATGTCTTCCCCTTTTTATTTCCAGTGCGAATGCCATGAAATCGTGGAAAATAGCTATCTTAGCACTGCGGAGGTAAAGGGTTTATCGCCGTGGTAAAAAGGGTAAAAGCTGTATGAGTAGCATTAAGGATTTGGAGCCGCGCTCCTTGTGGTCAGAGTTCCATGAAATAACTAAAGTTCCTCGACCCTCAAAGCGTGAGGAAAAAATGATTGCCTACTTGTTAGAGTGGGGAAAAGCGCATGGCATTGAAACTCAACGTGACGAGGTAGGAAACGTTCTCATGCGCAAGGGCGCAACGAAAGGATATGAGGATCTAGCCCCCGTTGTACTGCAAAGCCATATTGACATGGTTTGCGAGAAAAACAACGATGTACAGCATGATTTTGATGTTGACCCTATTGATGCATATATTGATGAAGGGTGGGTGAAGGCGCGTGGAACAACTCTGGGTGCGGATGATGGCATAGGGGTGGCGGCGCAATTGGCTGTACTTATAGATCCTACTGTACAGCATGGTCCGATCGAATGCCTTTTCACCGTTGATGAGGAGACAGGCTTGACGGGAGCATTTGCGCTGCAAGCTGGCTTCTTTAATGGGAAGATTCTGCTAAATCTCGATAGCGAGGACGAGGGAGAGCTATTTATCGGTTGCGCTGGAGGTGTTGATACGGTAGGGCGATTTGGCTATCAGGTTGAACCTTCGTTGAGGGACGGCGTGGCATTGGAAGTGTCGGTAAGCGGCCTTAAAGGTGGGCATTCGGGGGATGACATTAACAAAGGGTTGGCGAATGCAGTGAAGGTTCTTGCGCGCCTATTAGAGGGGATAGAATCGACTAGCAGCGCGGTGCGTATTGCTTCCATAGAAGCTGGCAATTTACGCAACGCAATTGCGCGTGAAGGCAAGGCGGTAGTCGTTATAGCTAAGAAAGATGAAGGGCAAATAAAGCGGGAATTTGAGTGTTTAGCAGCCGCACTGCGCAATGAGTTCCGCACGACAGAACCAACAGTAAATTTGACTTTGCGGCCTACGTCTCTGCCAAAGGAGGTGATGTCCAAAGAGGACACATCGAGGTTAATTAGCTTATTGCTTGCCTTGCCGCACGGGGTAGAGGGGATGAGCCGGGAGATGCCTGGATTGGTGGAGACGAGTACCAACCTTGCTTCAATACGACCAAAAGAAGGGGAGGCGCATTGCTTAGAGATTGCCACGAGCCAGCGCAGTAGTGTAGAGTCGGCTATGAAGTACATAGCTGACAGGGTGAAGAGTACGTTTGACTTGGCGGGGTGTGCCTCTGTGCGTTCGGACGGTTATCCTGGCTGGGCACCTAACCCTAGTTCACCTATAGTGCGCGTGGCTGAGGCTGCCTATGAACGTTTGTTCGGCGTGAAACCGATAGTACGTGCCATCCATGCAGGATTGGAGTGCGGTCTATTCTTAGAGAAATATCCAGAGTTGGACATGGTCTCGTTTGGTCCAACCCTACGTGGTGTCCATTCCCCTGACGAGCGCTTAGAGATAGCGTCTGTGAACAAGTTTTGGGATCTACTTCTTGAAATTTTGAAGACTCTGCCGAAGCGGTAGCTGGAGTCAAGTAGCTAAACGAAGGGAGCGAGAAGCCAACGGCTTCTCGCTCCCTTCAATTTATAGTTAATGCTGTACCCCTTAGAGCTTTAAAGGTGCGTTGTAAAAGCTAAACACAGAATCTCCATACTGTCTCTCCTCATTGGGTTGTACTTCCATTGCGGTGCGTTGGCGGTGCTCAACGATTAACAGCCCCCCATCCTTGAGTAGGTTCGCATCAGCAACCCAGCGAGGAATGTCTTGTAGCGTCGGGAGGTCGTATGGGGGATCTGCAAAGATGATGTCATACGTTCTAGTCGCCTTTTTAATAAACTGTTCCACCTTTAGGTTGTAGATCGTAGCCTCCTCAAGCGCAAATCCTTTGGCGTTGCGGGTGAGTTCCTGTGCAGCTTTCTTATTGGCTTCTACAAACGTAACGCACCCTCTACGTGAAAGGAATTCGAACCCTATTGCCCCCGTGCCGGAATATAGGTCAAGGACGTTAAGCCCTTCAAAGTCGTATCGGTTTGTTAGGATGTTGAATAGTGCCTGTTTGGCTAGGTCAGTAGTAGGGCGTCCTGTAAAGCCTCGACTATCAAAATGACGACCGGCAAGCACTCCCCCGATTATACGCATTCCGCCAAGAGAAAGAGCGAAGAGGCTTCGCCACGTATTTTTTCTACCGTGTAGCTGTACTCGTACCCAAAGGGTGCTAGCGGCTCATCGCTAACCCTAAAGTAGTTCTTGAGTAGCGTTTTAATGTCAGATGATCTGAGCTGGCGAACTATCCTAGGGTCGTTTTCGTCTGACCATGCAACGCCACTCCCTACCACATGAATCGATACGTCAGGAGTGCCATCGGCAAGGTTTTTGAGGGCAGCAGTGCAGTAGTATAGAGCGTCCTCCGCTGTATAAATAGAAATAGGCAGGGCGGCGAGAAGTTGATTTCCTTGGGTTACAATAAGCGTAGCGAAAGCTCCTTTTGTGACAAGCAAGAGCTGAGTTCCCTTATGTTTTCCGTTGACCGATGCTTTTATCACTGCTCCATCGGAGTGTGCAAATAGCGAGTTCTTGTGCATTGTCTTCCACGCATACGTGAGCTGCGTAGGAATGGCATACACCATGGTTACACCATTTGAGGGCTCAAAGTAATGAATTTCCTCCAGGTCGTCTACTGCGGAAGCGGTTGAGAGGAGTTCCTTCGCAGTGCTAGTCGAGAAGAGTTCCGTTGGAGCAAGGGTAAACTTTTGGCCTCTGTAGCTAAGCACAACTTGCTTAAAGTCGTTTTTCACCCATGTATACGCCGTTTGGAGGTAGGTTACTGCGCTCATCCAGTCTTCCGGCGTATTGATTTGCGTGGGGAAGGAGACAAACGCAACAAAGCGTTTACGCAGCCTTTCCAATACCGCTAGCGCAAACCCCTCCTCAGAGGCTTGCGCTAGTAAATCGTAGCTTCCACATTGCGTTGCATCAAATGTCTCATCGATGCATTCGCGCTTTAACATGCCTATGTTGGGCTATTTAAGAGTAGATTTACTCCCAGTTGCCAGCATTGTTGGTGGCTTCAGTCATAGAGCCTACACGTAACCCTGCGAAACGTCCGAGCTGCTGCGCCATATCATCCAAATTGATGATGTACTGCTTGTCTAGGCCATTAAGCAACGTCTTGTTCGTGACGCTCGCCTCGAAAACGGGGACAACCACCTTGGAGGCTGTCCGCAAGTCGCCAGCATTAAGCTTAAACTCCTCACCGTTGGTCGTGAAGGGAACGTAGCGTAGCGAATCCACGTTCATTCCATGGAAGAGACTGTCGCGTACGCTCACCAAAATCGTGTCACGCTTTACACGCCCCTCGGCCACGGCTGCAGAGTCATCGAGAGACCCAATTTGACGTACAACCCGAAAGTTACCCGTTTCGAGGAAGTTGATTAGGCTATCAAAAGTGCTAGCGTACTTCTTGTTCTCCGAACGGTAGGCCACCTGCGCCGTACGTATATCCTTGAGTTTAGTGATAGCGGCATTGTAGCGGATTTCTTTCTGCTTGTCGAAGCGGATAGGCTTCATTATGCTATCGTAGAGTGCCCATGCCATCCAGCACGCCACCACCGCCAGCACTATAACTAAGATGCGCTTTACCATTTCCCAAATTGTTATATTTGTCGCGAATTTACTATTGTTACTTCAAAAAAGGAAATTCAAGACTGATTTTTACACGATGGCTTCTATAGACTTTGTTCGTAACTACTTGTTGAATAGCTTACAAGCTCGGTTAACGGAAGATCAGTCGCAGGCCATCAATTTGTTAATAAAGTTCCTACTGGACTGGGGTAATGATAGCTGTTTCTTGCTCAAGGGCTACGCCGGAACAGGGAAAACGACACTTTTGGGTGCCCTTGTTCGTGCCTTGCAGGCCCAGTCGGTTGCTTGCGTTCTCTTAGCCCCCACGGGGCGTGCGGCGAAGGTTCTCTCTTCCACGGCAGGATTTTCAGCTACAACCATTCACCGTGAAATTTACTCTATAGCCGAACGAAAGGATGGCGCACCGTCGTATTCTTTACGCAGAAACAGGCATGGCAACACGCTTTTTGTGGTTGATGAAGCCTCAATGGTAGGCGCAACCGCGAACGATTCGCTGAGCCGTCGTCGTGGCGGGCTGCTCGGAGACCTTGTGGAGTATGTGCGATCGGGGCGGCATTGCAAGCTGCTCCTCTCGGGCGATGATGCCCAGCTCCCGCCCGTGGGGGAGAGTGCGAGCCCTGCGTTGCAGCCCTTTATTTTAGAGGGCTACTTCACGAAGGTATTCCAAGTGACGTTGCGTAACGTGCTGCGCCAGGAGTTAGAGTCCGGTATACTCCATTTTGCCACGCAGATCCGCGGTCTAGTTGAGAAGTTTAACGGAGCAATGCCACAATTGGACATTCAACAGTACTCCGACTTCAGCGCGATTCCCGCGGGACGTCTCATTGAGATGGTGGAAAGCTCCTACAACTCCGTGGGCCTTGAGGAGACGGTTGTGCTCTGCCGTTCCAACATGCGCGCAGTACTTTTTAATGCCACGATACGCTCCGCCATCTTTGGATACGAAGAGCCGTTGGTGGGGGGCGATAGGGTCTTTGCGTGCCGAAACTCTTACCGTTGGACAAAGGGGGTACAGGAGGTGCCATTCATTGCGAACGGCGACATGCTTCGCATCCGTAGGGTGTACAATACCACGCAGGTAAAAGACTTTTCGTTCGCCGACATTGATTTTGCGCTTGAGGAGTTTCCCGAATTGGAGCTAACAGCAACGGCCATGCTGAACGTATTGGGATCCTCCTCGGCTGCCCTCCCCAAAAAGGAGCAGGAGGAGCTCTACACGATGCGTACTGCGGTGCTAAGGGAGGAATTGGGTAAAGACTATTCGTACCGTGCTGTGGCAGAAGACCCCATGCTCACTGCGTTACAGCTGAAACATGGATATGCGCTCACCTGTCACAAGTCGCAGGGCGGGCAGTGGGCGCACGTTTATGTTGATGTGGAGCTATTTCCCTCTGTGGCCAGGGATATCTCGTTGCTCCGTTGGCTCTACACGGCTATTACACGGGCCTCACAGCGTGTTGTGCTGGTTATGCCTCCGCAGGAGTTGCTCACGCCAGAGAGCTTTTCTGCCCTCGCGGAGGAGCAATATTAATTTTTTTACGCTACTTTTGCCCCATGCAAACGATTGTGGCACTCTCTACGGGGCCAGCCCATGGTGCAATTGCCGTGGTGCGATTAAGTGGTGCTGAGGCTCTAGCCATTGCGGAGCGTTTGTTCCGCTCCGCGGCGGGAGTACCCTTGTCGGCATTGCCTCCGCGCTCAGTGCATTTTGGGGAGCTTTGGGATGGCGATGCGGCGATTGACCAGGTAGTACTTTCCTACTATCAGGCCCCACATTCCTACACTGGGGAGGATGTGGTAGAGTTTTCTTGCCATGGCTCTAGCTACGTGGTGGAGAGACTGCTGCAGATGGCTGTGGAGAGCGGTGCACGGTTGGCAAAGCGGGGTGAATTTACACGTAGGGCCTTTCTTAACGGGAAGATGGATTTAGTGCAGGCAGAGGCTGTAGCCGATTTGATTAACGCACAGACCGCACCGCAGGCCGAGGTGGCCTTTTTGCAACTCAAAGGGGATTTGTCAAGGGATGTAAAGACGCTGCAGTCGCAGTTGCTTGAGCTTGCTGCCCTGCTGGAGCTGGAGCTTGATTTTTCAGAAGAGGACGTTGAGTTTGCAGACAGAACAAAGCTAATGCAGTTGGTAGAGTCGGCGAGCAAGAAAGTTGATGCACTGCTGAACTCATATACTGCGGGGAATGCCCTGCGAGAGGGGGTGCGGGTGGTGATAGCGGGTGCGCCCAATGCGGGGAAAAGCTCTCTGCTCAATGCTCTGGCACGAGAAGAGGTGGCATTGGTCTCTGACATTCCAGGTACCACCCGCGATGCGATAGAAACGACGCTGCGCATTGGAGGGTTGCTGTTCCGTTTAATTGACACCGCGGGGCTACGTGTCGCCGATGACCCTGTGGAGCGTATGGGGGTTGCGAGGGCGGAGCAGCGCATAGCGCAGGCATCCGTGCTGATGGTGGTGGTGGACTCCACGCTGCCGTGGGAATGCGTCCGTGCGGCTGTTGCCGAGGCGATGGACCATGCCGATAGTGCTGCAGATGTTGCAGTCTTACTCTCTAAGTCAGATTTGTCATCAGAGAGCGTTTTGGAAGGGCTTCAAGCGCGGGTACAGAAAGAGGTGCCGCGGGCACTGGTTATGCGTTGGGCTGCCCCTACGCATTACGGAGAGCAAGACATTTTGGAGTGGCTTAGTGGTATTGCTACACGCCTGCTGCCTAAAGCTGGCGATGCGGTGGTGACCAGCGTACGCCATGTGGCTGCGCTCTCGGAGGCGCAGAGGGGGCTTCATTCGCTTACGGAGGCATTGGAGAATCGTACTCCTACCGACATCCTAGCCTTCCAGCTTCGGGAGACCATTGATAGCCTTGCGGCTATTACGGGCGAGGTGAGCAACGATGCCGTCCTGGATTACATTTTTTCAAGGTTCTGTATTGGGAAGTAAAGCCCCTCGGGCGCACAATGCGCTTATGTTGGGTGGTCGTGTTAACTTATCGCCGACCGATATCAACTATTCTCCGTTACTTTACATCCCTCCCAACTCTATTGCCCCTACGCACTAGGTGCCACCCCCGCAGATAGCTTGTTTGGATTTACGTACCTTTGTGCCGTCAGGTAAGGTAAAAAGTGGCGTTTACGTGCTGCCCATCGTCGTAAACAAGCTATAAATGGTAGACATCAGAACACTATGATACTATCAATGACTGGGTATGGCGAGGGGGTCGCTACGCACGAGTTGGGACGTGTGTCGGTAACGTTACGAACAGTAAACAGCAAGGGGTTTGAACTGTACTCAATTCCGCTGCCCGCACGCTATAGAAAATTGGAAATGGAGGTGCGGTCGCATCTGCAGACCGCGCTCAAACGCGGACGCTTGGAATGCACTTTTGCCGTGGCATGGAACGAGGGGGCAATGCCGGCATCCGTAACGCTTAACCAATCCATGCTCCTCTCCCTCCTTGGGCAGGTGCAAAGTACTTTTAAGGTGGGAATTCAAAATGGACTCCCACTAGGGGCTGCAGATCTCGCGCGATGCGCACCCGCGTTGCTCTCTCGCGCAGAGCTATGGGAGGCAGAAGAGTCCGAGGCTTCCGAAACGGAAAGGAATGCGGTGCTACGCGCCTTCGACATGGCCGTTGACAACCTCATTGACTTCCGCCTCGCGGAGGGCAAGGCTACTGAAAGGGATTTCCTCGAACAGGTGAGTGCCATAGAGGATCTCCGACTAGAGGTCGATGCAATGAAGGACGATCGCATAGAGAACATCAAGACGAGAATACAACGAGATTTCGAGTCGTTTCAAAGCGCCAGCGATGTGAAGGTAGACCCGCAGCGCCTTGCGCAGGAGGTGATTTTTTACATCGAGAAGCTTGACGTTAACGAGGAGCTGAAGCGACTTGAACAGCACTGCCGTTACTTCCGGGAAACGCTAGACCAGGAGGAGAGCGCAGGGAAGAAGCTAAATTTCATTGCCCAGGAGATGGGGCGGGAAATCAATACCTTGGGGTCAAAAGCTAACGACCACGCAATGCAACGCTGCGTGGTTCAAATGAAGGACCATCTCGAACGGATCAAGGAGCAAACCCTCAACATCCTTTAGCTATGGCACCGTGTAAAGAGTTAACAACCGGGACAGCCCTTATATTTTCTGCCCCTTCAGGCTGCGGAAAAACAACTATAATCAATCGGCTTAGGGTGAAAAACCCACAGCTCGGATTCTCAGTATCGGCTACCAGCCGTGCGCCCCGCGCGGGGGAGGAGAATGGCCGAGAGTACTACTTCCTGTCGCAGCGGGAATTCCGTGAACGCATCGCGCAGGGCGATTTCCTTGAATGGCAGGAGGTCTACTCCGGCACGCTCTACGGTACGCTGCGAGAGGAGGTGCAGCGTATGTGGCGTAACAACATGGTAGTACTCTTTGACATTGACGTGAAGGGTGCGCTCAACGTAAAACGTGAGTTGGGCGATGCGGCGCTCACCATCTTTATTGCCCCCCCATCGCTTGACGTGCTTCGGGATAGGCTAGAGAACAGGGGTACAGAGTCCCCCGAATCCATCAAGAATCGCCTAGCGCGTGCTGAGGAGGAGATAGGGTACGCATCGCGCTTTGACATCACAATTGTGAACGATGTGCTTGACGTTGCGGTGGAGGAGGCGCAGCGTGCAATTCAGCCCTTCTTGGCCTTCTAGCCCCAAATGGAACGTATAGGACTATTCTTCGGCTCCTTTGACCCGCTCCACAACGGGCACCTCGCGGTGGCGGGGCATATGTTGAAATCGGGGGCAATTGATGGGCTATGGTTTGTCGTATCGCCTAACAACCCCTTCAAGGATGCGGCCAAAATAGCGTCTGCCGAGGCACGGTGCGCAGCTGTGGAGCGGGTAGTTGCTGCGCTGGGGGACGCTAGGGTGCAGCTATCCCGCATTGAGCTATCTCTGCCTACCCCATCCTACACCATCAACACGCTTGACACGCTAAAGAAAATGCACCCCGACATCGCTTTTTCTATCATCATGGGCGGCGATTCTCTGAAGGACGTGCCCCGCTGGCGCGAGGGCAGCCGTATCCTGGGGGAGTTCCATTTGCTGGTCTACCCGCGGGGCGATATGCGGCAAATCCCTACTGAGCTCCTAAAGCACCCCAACGTGACAATCATGGATGCTCCCCTTTTACCCATCAGCTCCACCTTTATTCGTGAGGGGCGCAGCGAGGGCTATAACATGGATTTCTTTGTTCCGCTGGTGCGGTGAGCATAAAAAAGGGCGGCGCAAAACTGAAAGTTTGCGCCGCCCATCAGTTAATCTTGAAAACAGGTACTTACTGACCTATATGATTCTTATACCCAGCTGCGTCCAAGAGCTTCTTGTTGGGCTTTGCGTTGCTCACGCGAATAATCCATCCTTCGCCGTAGGGATCCTTGTTGATTAGCTCGGGATTATCCTCCAGCTTGGCGTTAAGCTCTACAATCGTTCCTGACACTGGCAACACCAAGTCCGACACGGTCTTCACGGCCTCAATGGAACCAAACACCGCCCCCTCTTCAAGCTCTTCATCTACCGTGTCCACATCCACGTAGACGATGTCGCCCAGCTCGCTCTGAGCAAAGTCCGTAATGCCTATAATGGCATCGTTGCCCTCCATGCGTACCCACTCGTGGTCTACGCTATACTTCAAATTCTCTGGAAATTTCATAGCCATCTCAAAGGTTATTTGTACTCAACTACCCGCCGCAAAGGTAGCCACATTTGCACAATTTACAAACCGCCCTAGCTGACTATCGCAAGCTGTGAAAGCTGCTTTGTGGTAGAGAGCAAAATAACCCATTAAAATCACTACCTTTGAGCCATGAACGAAAAGGCACTTTTGCCCGCGCTTTATCTTATCCCAACGCCGCTGGGCGAAGAGGGGTTTGCGGGCGCGCTTACAGCTCCTGCGCTAGACATCGTGCGCCAGCTACGCCTATTTGCCGTTGAAAACGTACGCACGGCGCGCCGTTTCCTCTCCCCCCTAGGTATGCCTGTACCCATTGACACACTTGAGTTTATACTCTTTAATCGCGATTCCACCGATTCAGAAGCTCAGCAAATCGCGCTACGCATAATCGGGGGAACCCCAGTAGGCGTACTCTCGGAGGCGGGTGCTCCCGGCGTGGCTGACCCCGGCGCACGTCTCGTGGCTATGGCGCACACCATGAACATTGACGTAGAGCCGCTGGTCGGGGCGTCAAGCATCCTCTTAGCCCTCATGGCTTCAGGATTTAATGGGCAATCGTTTGCCTTCAATGGCTATTTACCCATTGAGCAGCGCGCGCTGCGCAGTGCCATCGTTCGTTTGGAGCATATTGCAATCACTACCAACCAAACGCAGCTATTCATTGAAACTCCCTACCGAAACGACAGGCTCCTATCGGTGCTCCTCTCCACGCTGCGCGATTCTACGTTGCTTACCATCGCTCGCGGGCTGAATACCTCCAGTCAGCTTGTCCGTACGCAGTCCGTGGCGGAGTGGAAAGCGCACAAACCTACCATCGGTAAAATCCCAACGGTATTTATTGTTGGCGTAGCCTCGTAATCGGTTTGCAGGAGAGATGGGTACGCGTAAACCTTTAAAAATAGAATCTTCCTACGCCCCTACAGGCGACCAGCCCACGGCCATCAAGCAGCTCGTGGAGGGCTTTAGGGCGGGCGCAAAGGCGCAGGTCCTCCTTGGCGTTACAGGCTCTGGGAAAACCTTTACTGCCGCCAACGTCATTGAACAGCTACAGATGCCAACCCTCATTCTGAGCCATAATAAAACGCTCGCGGCGCAGCTATACGGCGAATTCAAAGCCTTCTTCCCGAACAACCTCGTTGAGTACTACGTCTCCTACTACGATTACTACCAGCCCGAAGCCTACCTCCCTGTATCTGACACCTACATTGAGAAGGACCTCGCCATCAATAGTGAGATTGAGAAGCTTAGGCTCTCCACCACGGCCTCCCTCCTTAGCGGAAGAAAAGATGTCATTGTCGTCAGCTCCGTCTCCTGTATTTACGGTGCTGGTAACCCCGAAGATTTCCATAGCAATACGGTTCACATCGCGGTGGGTGATGAGATCGCCATTGATGTTTTTCTACGTAAGCTCGTGAATTCTCTCTACAGTCGTAACGATAACGAACTCACAAGGGGGCACTTCCGCGTGAAGGGCGACACCGTCGACGTGGCGGTTGCCTACGGCGACTACGCCTACCGTATCGTCTTCTTTGGCAATGAGGTAGAGTCAATACGTGTCTTTGACGTTGAAACGCAAACCATGGGCAATGCGGTAAACGGTGCCTCCATATACCCCGCCAACATCTTCGTCACCACCCCTGCACGTCTTCAGCACGCCATTAAGCTCATACAGAACGACATGGTCGAGCAGTGCAATATCTTCAAGGAGCAGCAACGCTTCCTTGAGGCGAAGCGCCTTGAGGAGCGTGTGCTCTACGACATTGAGATGATGCGCGAGGTAGGCTTCTGCAAGGGCATTGAGAACTACTCCCGCTACTTCGATGGCCGTGAGCCCGGGGAGCGCCCCTTTTGCCTCCTGGACTACTTCCCTGACGATTTCCTACTCATCATCGATGAGAGCCACGTCACTGTACCCCAAATCCAGGGCATGTACGGCGGCGACCGTGCGCGTAAGCAGAACCTTGTGGAGTACGGATTCCGTCTACCAGCAGCGCGTGACAATCGTCCCCTCACATTTGAGGAGTTTGAGAGTATCGTGGGGCAAACGCTCTACATGAGCGCCACGCCGGCCGAATATGAGTTGGCGCAGAGCGGTGGGGTCATCGTGGAGCAGGTGGTGCGCCCAACGGGGCTTCTTGACCCTCCCATTGAGGTCCGTCCCACCTATGGGCAGATAGATGACCTTCTCCATGAAATCAACGTGCGGGCCAAGAAGCATGAGCGCGTACTTGTCACCACCCTCACAAAGAAAATGGCGGAGAGCCTGCAGGAGTACTTTGAGGACATGCACGTGCGCTGCCGCTACATCCACTCCGACGTGGAGACCCTGGAGAGGGTGCAAATCCTTGACGAGCTGCGTGCGGGGGTGTTTGATGTGCTTATCGGGGTAAACCTTCTGCGGGAAGGGTTAGATTTACCCGAGGTGTCGCTTGTGGCCATTCTTGATGCCGACAAGGAGGGCTTCCTACGTTCCACCCGCTCGTTGACGCAGACCGTGGGGCGCGCCGCACGTAATGTCAACGGTCGGGTGATCATGTACGCCGACACCATTACCGCCTCCATGAAGGAAACGATTGACGAGACGGAGCGCCGACGTGAAATCCAGCTCGCCTACAACGCTGCGCATGGCATTACGCCCACCCCGATCATTAAGCGACAGAGCGCCACGCTCGGCGAGCTGCGGGGCGAACCCGCTGCAGAGGCAATCGAGATTAAAGAACCGCTGCAGATGGTGGCAGAGGATGCCGCCATGTTCACCAGTCCGAAGCTGCTACGCCAGGCCATTGCGCGCGCCGAGTCGCAGATGCGGCAAGCCGCTAAAGCCAAGGACTACCGTGCAGCCGCCGACTTCCGTGACGTTATGCTTGACCTCCAGGCTAAGCTAGACGATCTGAAGGGGTGACCCCAAAACCTTGAAAGCTCTCAAAGAGTTAAAGAACGAGCGCCAGCTGCTTACTTCCAAAAGGCACACGCACAATGGGGAATATTGCGCAAGGCAACATTCCCCATATTAAGCTTGAAGTCGGAAATAGCTACCGAACGGTGAGAGCGTTCACCTTTGGATTTCCCGCCGCCTCCTCCTTGTCATTCAGGTAGAGCGGTGAGTATTTTCCCTCAGGAAGGTCATTGAGGATAAAGGCATTAGCTTTTTTCGCCCCAATCACGTTATCTGTAAGGGCCGTAGCCACCGTGTTGACGATAAGGTCTAGCAGAAATGAGCTACTGTTTGAAACTGACGCATCAACCGTCACGTTAGCGCTGCGGTGGAATAGAACCTCTTGCGTATGGGTCGATTTTAGCGTGTACTCTATCGACACCTCTATTTGCGACAGCAAGCTCAATTTATTCCAACGCGTGATAGTAGTGAATAGCACCGCATCAGCACCGTACACATTTAAGAATGGCGTGAGCGACCCATCGAGGAATTGCTCCGCATCGTACCCGCTCTCGCTCTGCAATAGCTCTTGCGAGAGGAACGGCGAGAAGACGTAATACCCCTTATTTGCCAAGGGCATGTAGAGCGTGGTGTATACGCACTCCTTCGCCTCCACCTTGTTCGTCTTGTTGATCGGGGGCATTATTAGAATCGCCACCGGCTGCTCTTCATACATTTTCGGATAGGCCGTTCCACGGGTAAGAGCCCCTCGGTTGAGAGAGCCGCAAGACGATATGGCAACTACCACTAGCACAGCTCCTAGCACCACGCCTAAAGCTTTTGTAACCTTTGCCATTACTTCTCAAACTGTTTGATAATTCTCCCGATAAAGTTGGCACTCTCGGGGTAGAGTTCAATCTCCCGCTTGAGTAGTGCCAGCCCCTCCTCTTTCTTCCCCTGCTTTAGCAACACGTAGCCATACTCAGCGCATATGCCTGGGGGGGCGTTTTTCTAGTGCCCTTCGGCTCTTGAATAATCCGTGCGTATTCACGCAGGAGCTTCTCCTCGCTTTTCGGCGTTTGCTTCTTCTCCCACTCGTACGACTTCTCCTCGTACCCATACCACGAGTATAGCTCCTTGGAGGAGCCGCACCCCGCCAGCCCAACCATTGCAATAAGGGCTAGCGCAATGAATGTTCCGAATCTTTGTTTTTGCATTTCCGATTCCCTTTAGGGTAGTAGCACCACCAACTTGACTTTCCCGGCAGAAAGGAAGACCTTTTGTTTGAAGAGTTCTGCGCCCTTTTGATCAGTCACAGCGACTTCGTGCGTGCCGGGAGTCACCACTATACGCTCCGCTTTGCGCGTTGCCTTGCTCTCCCTAACCGCCTTCACGCCGCTTCGCGCCAGCGTGCCATCAACGTAGAGATTAACCTTTTCGCCTATGTACCTGTCCCTCGCGGCGATTGCAATGCTTGCGTTATCTGCGTAGCCGCCCGTCATCGTGGCTGTCGATCCGCACCCTCCGAGTAGGAGTGGCAGCGCAAGCAGGGAGAAAGCCAAAGACAGTACCCGAATTATATTTTTCGTTGCCATTGCATTACTTCTTAACTTCTTGCACGTAATACTTTTCAAGCTGCGCAGCATCAAGCGTCCCCTCCGTCACGTTGACTACCGAAAATTCTGCGAGCGGGGAGTCGCCTAGCGTGGCCTCCACGGTGACGCTGCCGACCCGTTTGCCGGGTAGCTCTAGCATCACGCCCGTTTGCGGATTCCTAACCTTTTTCCCCTGCATCATCACGTCAAACACATCGCCGGCTCGTAGCCCCTGCGATGCGCCACCAGCAATAATAACGCCATCGCTATCGGCGCTGATAATGTAGGTGCGCCATGGCTTGTCGGAGCATTTATTGATGATGTTCTCCACGAGCTGGTCCACCGCGCTAGAAATCGCCTTGTCGCTCAGCGTGGCATCGTAGCCCATCTTCCCGCCCAAACCGAGCGTGCTTTTGCTCGTCGTTTCTGCGAAGCCTTTCGCCTCCTCCGAGTAGATGGCCACCCCGGTTACCACGTCCACCAGCCGCACCGCCACGCCAGCCTCCACCGTTTGCGTCTTGGTGGCGGTAAAAAGATTATCCTTCCCGGTGGTCTTGCGCCCGAACTCAGTAATGGACCCAAGGATGAGGTAGTCCGCAGCCAGCCGATTTGACTCCTCGCCAGCGTTCACCTCTGCGGAAAGTTTATCGGCATCCGCCCGTTCCAACAGGATAAATTTATTGGAAGCCACTAGCTTGGCGGAGAGTATGTCGTACGCCTGTTTAGCCATCGGGTCATTCTCCCTATCGTAAAAGATTCCCTTGCCGTACTGCGTTTCGTTGGAGAAACGCCCTATGGCCACCTTCCATTTAAGCGTTCTGCTCCCATCGTCCTGAGCCGCAGCCGTAGCGCAGATTGCCAGCAGAAGCGTTAGCGACAGCCCAAGCTGAAAAACTAGTCTTCTCATTGCCTTGAATAGATGTCTTTTTTTTCCTCCCACATTCTCCCGCATAAATAGCCCCTTACCCCGCCGCAAAGGTAGAAATTTATTTTGATTTCCTGTGCGGTGAGAACGTCATGCGGGGAAACCAATTTGCATGGGCCTCTTCGCCTTTTTCAACGGCGCATGCGTCCCACGCACGGCTACCCAATGACCTCGCAATCTGCATACCCTCCCCCGCCCGCATAAATTTTCGCAGCAATGCAACCCCGTCTGTAGGACGGTTTCTCAATAGCCGGGGGTTTTCAAACCCTCGGCTTCTTGCCCACAAAGGCAAGCCAGTCTGAAAGACTGACCCTGGCGGGCTATTGCATGTACAAATTCAATGCGGGGATTAACCCACGAGGGCAGCGCGGGGTCACTTTCATTCAGCATTCCCCGCTGCATGCAGCGGCAACCGCTCAACCCTACTCGCCCACCGCCTGTAGCCGCCCATCCTCCACCCCCATCTTTACATCCGCTTTCCCATCCTCCCGGATGATGCACTCCGCGATGTTCCGCGTCTTCGAGGAGAAGCCCACCCCCAGCTTCACCACCGCCCGCCGATCCATCGCGAACGGCGCCGCGTACCCCTTC
>QWCB01000751.1_pt1 | contig 34366 bp, 26 predicted proteins | sample 1972511 | NCBI WGS metagenome assembly QWCB01 (sample SAMN09866719, study PRJNA288562) | Human gut metagenome isolate term5_stool, whole genome shotgun sequencing... | isolation source: gut | host: Homo sapiens | place: USA: California | reverse complement strand
TTCTCCAGTTTGCCGTCTGCTGTCGCATCAAAGACGAGACGTTCATAGCCGTCTGGCACGTTGCCCGGGTTCTCCGGATCATCGGCAACAATGACCTTCTTCATCTCCTCGGTTTGCAGAGTGATTTCTACCGCCTGCGAAGTGAACTTGTAGTCGGTGGCCAGAACATCCGGATTCCAAGCCGTTTTTGCGACCTTATAGTTCGCATCCAAAACGACTTCATTGGCAAGATCAGGCACATGCAACCCTTGTGCCCTTGCTGTCGCTAAATCGATATGGTCTTTCTCATCGACAACACCGTCCAGATTGAAATCCTTCAGGATGAAGTACGATTTATGCGCCAACCCTTTTTGTCCGTCCAGAGAGAAGGTCGCGTGGTCTCCGCTTACAAAATCCACTTCGTAGTATTGGTCTTCTTTTCCTGCCGGCGGATTATCCGGAATAATTTTGCCGTCGTATTTGGCAGGTGCTTCTAATTTTGCGCTGTTTCCGAATTTGTCCTCGACAACAACATAATACGTGAGGTCATCGACATTTGCGGTGCCTTCAATGTTGGCAGAGGTCTTGTCCGCATTCAACGTAAAGGTAAGACCACTGGGCATGAGGTTCGAAGATACTTTAGCGACTTCTTCGTCAAACTGCACTTCACGCAGCTCTTTCTGTCCAGCAAAACCGTTCAATGTCGGCAGGGTTGCTTTCGGGGCGGTTAAATCCAATGTGACCGATTTATCCTGTGCCTCTGTGTTGACAGTATTCGTATTCGCCGGGTTGCGGTTCGGTTCGACCGCTTCAATGGCGTATGCTTTTTCTTCTGCCTGGGCCTTAGGAATCTCAAAGGTGATGATATCGTTCTTTAATACGCCTTTGACATCCTGCCCATCAACTTTGACACGATTACCATCCGCATCCGTCAAGAAATACTCGGTGTTATCCGGCACAACTTTGATCCACTGTCCGTCCACCTTCTCCTTGTACGGTGTAGCCGTGATGATGGCTTTGCCGTCCTTATGGGGTTCTTGTTTCAGATTCTTCGGCGGACGAGAGGCTTCGGCCTTCACATCCATAACCGCTTCAGAAGAAGATGCCATTCCCTTGTGGGCAACAGCCGCAACATGATCACCGTCTTTTAACGGTTGTGCAGGCTTAAGAACTAACGTTTTGTCGTTGGATGCCGTCTCATCAATCGTTAAGCCGGCAGGAGCCGGTTCGGTGAATGTCCACTTTCCGGCATCTTTATCATACGTCGCGACAAAGGGTGTTTCTTGCCCATCGGTCGTATAGGAACCGGAAATCTTGTCCACGGGTTCGTCCACATGAATGGTGAAATGGTCGTCTCCCGGACGCGCTTGATCAATGGTCGGCGTGGAGACCGTCATTTTCTTATTCGTGATGGTAATCTCATATCCGACGGTATCAAAATAGCCAATCTTCGGTCTTGTACCAGTCGTCGGATGCGGATCAACCGATTCTACGTTTCCGTTCTTGTTCACGAAATGGTTGCGCTGCGTTGCCATCGTGAAGGCATCTACACCGCTTCCATCCGCTTTGTTTAACACAACCGATTGTTGCTTCGTTCCCGGAACAAACGGATTGGTCTTTTGCGGAATAACATTCAGGTTGTAATGCGCCCACTCGGCATCACCGGCTGTGTACGCATCTTGCATCTCTTTTGTCGGAAGCTCTACGATGACGTAGGACATTCTGCGTCCCTGTCCATCATACGAAGGTAATTTCTCCCAACGCAGACCGTCCGCAAGCGTCTTCATGGGCGCTTCTTTCGCCGGCTGATACGTTGCGACACCGGCAATAATCTCATTGCCGAAAGTGCCGACTGCTGGACGCGATAACAAACCAAACTTCAGATCGTCGCTCTTATATTGATCCACCGCTGCTTCCGCCCACTGCTTCGTTGCCGAAACCGTCATCGGATCTTTCCAAACGGCATAAAGATCCGTCTTCGTCTTCATGTCGTCCGGTAATTTGTACATATCGCCATCACGCAGATAGATATCGGTCATCGTATTGTAACCGAGATTGGTCTTATCGACCAAGGCATTCTCATCCGGTGCCGTGGCATCTTTGTTCGTGGACCAACCGACAAAATATTTATCTTGCTGTGTATACTCCGGCGTGTTGCGCAATTGCGGTAACTGCGCTTTTCCTTGTTCTGCCTGTTTGGCATCGACAAAGAGTTCCTGTACAACCGTATCTTTGTCATCTAAATTGCGATGCAGGTTAACACGTTTCGCCGGATCTGCCGTAAAGGCGTCCGAATCAACAATCTGTCCGCCAAGAACCAAATTGGCGACATACGTCGTGCGCTGTTTCAAATCCGCCGGAACGGTAAAAGTTGCGTTTTTCAGATCGTCCGGTCCGTTAATGACATAGGCGGCTTCCGTGCCATCCGGATTTTTCAGCGTGTTGCCGTTTGTATCCACCCAGACAATTTTTACTTCGTGTCCCGGCAGATAGGTAACGCCGATATTCGCTTCTGCGGTGTCTCCCGGAGCCGCAATCTTATCCGTGGTATTGTAATTCGTTACATTGATCCACGCTTTGGAAGCATCATAGACCAACGCAACACCGGCATTGTGATACTTGTTGCCAGCAGGCCAACGCGAACCCACATTCATCGTAAAATCATGCGGGTGTCCGAAAACTGGAACCGGCGACATGTTGATTACGTTTTTAATCGGGCTGCCTTCATCGACCGGGCCAACGACAAATTGATAGACGTAATTCCAATCGACATCATAATCAAAATGCGCATAATAGTTTGAAAAGCCTTTTCCGTCATTTTGACGAACAACCGGCGATTCCACGGTTTGTGCAATGTATTCCGGATGGGCTTTCAAAAGCTCTTTGGTTTTCGCAATGCGTTGTTCCGTCGGCAATTTCTGGAACGGTTGAACCGCGGCAATGCCTTCTCTTGAAAGCGCCGAGGTAACCACACGAATTCCGTTAAGACCATCTGTCAATGTCTTTTGATCGACGGGAACATCCGCCGTCGAGGTCGGGAAGGTGACGAGGTTATCCGAAACTTCCCACCACACGTTGCCTTCCAGCGTATTTGCTGGCCAAGTAGTGACACCTTTTTCTTCTCGAACCTGATCGATCTTGTAACGAGGATAGGTTTTTCCATCTGCGCCGGTGAACGTCGAGCCATCATTTTTCGCGACCATGTACAGGTCGTCGTTATTCATCGCTTCGTAAACAAAAACGGCGGTTTTTTGATAATTAAATCCTGCCAGCATAAAGGATCCGGCAGAAGTTTCCGTCGCGCCATAGAAGCCGGTGTTCGCGCCCGGTGCCTGCCGCGCATTAATGTAACGGTTGCCGGAAGGGCTCTTTTGGTCTTCCGGAATCCAGAATTTGAACTTCTGGCGTGTCGTTTGGTACGCCAGTTTGTGTACTTTTCCGGAACCATCTGTCCAGTCTAATTTCGTCGCATCAAAGGAATACCAACCGCGATCGCTGTCTTTATCGCCAATGCTGAATGTCTTGGTCGTAAAAATCGGGCTCACTTGCCCGTCCGAATCCATCCACTGGAAATAGACAACCGTTCCATCCAATACACCATTATCGTTATCCGGCGTATTAAAGTCGTTTCCGGTCATGGTGTATGCGCGACCGTGCACACCACGTGTGTCCGTCGCTCTTACCGGCTTGTCAAAATCCTGATACGCATAAACGTATTGCTTTCCGTTTTCATCGGTGCCCTCGAGGCGCGGTGCCCCCCCCTCTGCCGGGGGAACCGGATCCTCAGCGTGAACAATCGATGAATGGGGAACGCAAACGCCGATGACCATCAAAAAAGCTAATAGCATCGAAAGCGCTCGTTTTTTCCATCCTTTCATTTGTCCCTCCTTGGTTCTAACCTGAATGTACTTCGTTCCTTCTGTCTCTTCTTGTTTCATACTCCTGTAGTTCCTATAAAAATACGACAAAAACAGGAGAAACTTCTCCTTATAGCTACAAATAATAAATTATTTTACTCGGAATTGCAACACTCACGCCGTCGGTTTCCTTTCTATTATAAATAACAAAACAGAACCGCCGGGTACACAGCGGTTCTGTTCTGTCTTTTGTGTTCGATAGAAAAAGAGTTCTGTTGTTTCCTTTGCGTTATGCCATCGCTTGCGCTTTGTTTTTCTTTCCACTCAAATACTGCAGTGCCAGCACAACGCCAACCAAACCAACGCCACCGATATCGGTGACGATGCCCGGATAAATGAGCATCAAGCCGCCCAATAATTCTAAATAGTCAAATAGCGTCAAGGTTCCGCCGTTCCTCTCATGATTGACATCAGCTTTTCATGATTCACATGCTACAATCTTTTAGCAATTCGCCTTTGTTTCCCTACCAAGCTCGCCCTCTTGTTATACATGAATTGAACGAAAAGTTCTCTGAAATTTAACGCATTTGCTGATAGAGAATCTTGTTAATCTTTGTAATAATTGGATGAAAATCCTCTTCTATTAAGATAGTTCACAAGCCGATCCAACAATTTCTTTGTCCATTTATGAATTAATGCTGAATTTCCAAAGATAGATACTAAGCTTGGGCTAATTGCATAATAGATACGTATAAACGATCTCCCAGCTAATGTTTTTTTAAGATAAAAGTCTCGATATCTTCTTAATGTCCATACAGGTGGACAATCATATGATCCATACACTGCAGTCGCAATATAACAAGCACCATGTCTTTCGGGTAGGCTATAGTCCTTATCTAATTTTTTAATCTTTTCTTCTACTTCGCGCATTACTTTATAGTGCGGCTTCTCATCACGAACTATACGCACTATTAAAAGATGAAAATTAATCCCCTGTTTCCATAGTGAAACTGCAACATTCGCAGTTTCCGGAACATTATCATGTAAATCGTAAAATTCATCTCCAGCTGCATAAAGAAAAGATGCGAGATAACTTCCATTTGTTGCTAAAATTTCTTTTCCTATTCTTAAAGTTATATTGCTATCGTTTGTATAATCTGTTATTTTCCTTGTTATTGAAGCAATTAATGATAAAAATGCTTGATGAATCTGTTTAATAGCGTCCTGTTTTTCTATTTCTGTCAATTGTGAGTTATCAATTAATCCTAATACTAATTTTAGATTTTCTAACAGCGAAGAAAACATATGCTTCAAATCATTAATTGAACAATCGTAAGCGCGATAGTATTGTGGATAAAATGCACTCTCCCAATTTGATGGATCTTTAATTGCTATCATTTCATAGTATTTGATGGCATAGTTTTTGTTATCTTCCTTAACTGCTCGTCTAGCCAACATTAACAGATTTTGCATTGTTTCTGACTCATCAATTTTTACCGTGCTTCCTGAAACATCAACAACGCCTTCAATGATCAATTTCTTTGCTTCTTCGAGAGAGTATTTCATTCCACAGTGTTGGCAAATAAAGAATCCATCTTGTTTGATCAAATCATGACTTCCACACGTTTCGCAAGTAATCTGTTTCACTATTTACTCCAATCTTTCTGAATACTATTGCCAACTTTCCTTCATAATAAGTCGAGGCTGCTCGATGAACTCATGAACTGCAAGATTGACACGTAACGTTGCTAACAAAAATAATATATTCTAAGAACAAATAATAAGTTCGATACTATTATATTGACTACATCGTGTTTGTGTTGCATTCACACTTTTCAAATCGGCTGCATTCTCGCATTTCTTAGGTAGTTAAAAGCAACGAAAAATCAATTGTTATTAATAACAATCGATTTTTCGTTGCTACACTAATCTTTAGATAGAAAACAATCAATATTTACAAGCTAGAGAAGGTGTCAATTGTCAAACGTAGGAAATGCTCTCGATTTCTTCTTCCCACTAAGATACTGCAATGCCAGCACAACGCCAACCAAACCAACGCCACCGATATCGGTGACGATGCCCGGATAAATGAGCATCAAGCCGCCGACAACAGAGAGTACTCTCTGCCAAATAGGCATCTTGGTGTAGATGAATCCGGCAAGTCCAGCGGATACGCCGAAGAGTCCAACTACCGAGGTGATGACGATAGTGATAATTTCCAGCGGTGTGGTCTCAATGAAGAGCAGCGCAGGACTCATGACGAAGATGTACGGTACGATGAATGCCGCAATAGCCAAACGAGTGGCCGTAAAAGCCGTCTTCATCGGGTTGGAACGGGCAATCGCGCTTCCGGCATAGGCTGCCAAGGCAACCGGCGGCGTGATGTCTGCAATGATACCGAAGTAGAAGACGAACATATTTGCAGCTATGGCGTTAACGCCCATGCCCGAAACAAGAATCGGTGCGCAAGTCGTTGCCATGATGATGTAGTTTGCTGTCGTCGGAACACCCATGCCCAAGACGATGCAAGTAACCATGGTGAGAAGCAGCGCAATGATAAGATGACCGTTTGCCAGACCAACAATCGCGGAAATCAGCACTTGCCCCAAACCGGTCATGGTGACCACACCGGCGATGACACCTGCGACACCGCAGGCGATAGCCACAGAGATCGTATTTTTCGTACCATTTTCAAGCACATTGACAAAGCCCATCGGCGTGAGGCGCGTTTCCTTGCGGAACATACTAACGACGATTGCCACAAGTGTAGCAATGACAGCGGCACGCGCCATTGTAAAGCCGTTCATGACCATCCAAACAAGAACGATCAACGGCAAGAGCAGATAGCCTTGTTTAAGAACCAATTTTCCGAATTTCGGAAGGTCTTCCTTTTTGAGACCCTTTAAGCCCGTGCGCAACGCTTCAAGATGGACGGCAATAAAGATGCCGAGGAAGTACAGAAATGCCGGAAGAATCGCTTTAACGGCAATATCGGCATACGGAACGCCGACCATTTCCGACATCAGAAATGCCGCAGCACCCATGATAGGCGGCATAATCTGGCCGCCGGTAGAAGCAGAGGCCTCGACCGCGCCAGCAAATTCACTGCGATACCCGGTCTTTTTCATAAGCGGGATCGTGACCGATCCGGTGGTTACGGTGTTCGCAACGGAAGAACCGGAAACCATACCGCAAAGAGCAGAAGAAATAACAGCAACTTTCGCCGGACCACCTTTGGAAGCACCGGCAATGGAGTTCGCAACCTGAATAAAGAAATCAGATATGCCCGTGCCTTCAAGGAAGGCGCCAAATATGATGAAAAGAACAATGTAGGTCGAGCAGACACCGATCGGCGTACCGATAACGCCCGTCGTGGTGTAAAAGAGATTGTATACAATTACGCGCAGCGCCTTACCCTGTGCGAACGAGTAAATGACAAAGAAGCCGGCGACAAAGAGAATCGGTAAGCCGACGACGCGACGGCATGCCTCTGCCAAAATAATCATCCCGATGATGCCGAGAATAATCTCCGTCTGGTGAATACGGGTCGCCTGGTCGATAATCGCCTTAAAATTGATAATGTAATAGAAAAAGCTCCCCGCGCCCAAAAGCATGAGAATAACATCATAAAAAGGCATATGGTTCACGCGCGAGGTATCGCCTTTTCGCATCGGATACATCACAAAAGCAAATACAATAATGGTACCGAGAAATAAACAACGGCGAATGCGTTCATCCCAGTTGGCAAACAAATTCAACCAGATCATGAAAAGCGCAAATGCCGCCATCGTAAATTTAATAATCATTCCTGGCGTTCCCGTCCAAATACGGGTATTGGACTCACGATCGTACTTTTTCATAATCTCTTCCACGTCTGCCGCCGTACCGGTGCTGGTATCTTCCACCTCCGGCATTTGGTCAGACGTTTTTTTGATTTCGTCCGTCATTGCCGTTTCTCCTTTCTATTTGTCCAAAGACTTCGGTTAAAGGAAATAACGTTTTCCTTCCGCTGACGGAACACTCCGTCTTGTGGCTGTCTCACAGCCCTTCTCTATTTCTTTTCGTACGTAAAAACAACTGTCGCATTTCGTCCGCATAGATTGCGCAGACTAATCTCTTTTTCGTTCACCGAGAGAATATGGTCGGAAACCGTTCCGACAATGTAGGACAGATGTTTCATTTCCTTATGGATATGGGAAATTACCACCTCACCGTCTTTCCCGGTGGAGAGGATCTCTCCCTCATTCAGTTCCGTTTCGACACCCGCGCCAAAATCGGCAAAGCGGGTTTCTTCCGCATAGATTTTCTCTTCTTCAATGCGGTACATGTCCGTATACGGCTTTTGATTGACCGAATGAATAAAGGTTACGCTAAACGTATCTCCTTCCGTCATCGGATAACGGGCAAATACTTTGCCCGTTTTTCCGCTCCGCAAGACCAGCTCATGCCCTGCGGAAGCGAAATGTCCGATGAGAAGGAAGGCGACAATTGCCGTAAGTACGGCAATTGTCCCCTGAAAAACAATCCGTTGACGTGATGTCATAGATTATTTCATAACTCCAATCTCTTTGAAGTACTTTTCAGCACCCGGATGGAACGGTACAGAGATGGCATCGACTGCGTATTCAGGATCCAGCATTTCGCCCTTAGCATGGGATTTTGCAATGGCGTCCTTGTTCTCGAAAATGCCCTTAACAAGATTGTAGACGGCATCTTCCGGAAGGTCTTTGCGGCAGATGAGGGTCGCTTTAACAGCAACCGTGGTGACACCCGTCTCAACACCCTTGTAGGAGTTCGCCGGAATGGTGATATCCGAATAGAACGGGAAGTCTTTCTTCAGCTGGTCAGCATGTTCTTTGTCCACCGACAAAATCGAGATATCATTGGTGGTCGCCAACTCGGTAATCGCAGTCGTCGGTGCACCGGCAACGCAGAAGAAGGCATCAATTTTGCCGTCTTTTAAGGCTTCCGCTGAATCACCGAAGGAAAGGTTGTGTTTCGTGATGTCTTTGTTGATGTCAATGCCGTAAGCGGCAAGAATCTGGGTCGCGTTGAACTCAACACCCGAACCAGCATCGCCGACGGAGACGTTCTTGCCTTTCAGGTCAGCAACCGAGGTCAAACCCTTAGTACCGACGATCTGGCAGGTTTCCGGATAGAGAGCAGCAACAGCGGCAAAGCTCGTGATTGCGCCGTCTTCTTTGAAGAGGCTCTCGCCCTTCATGGCGTAGTCCATAACATCGTTCTGCACAAAGCCGATTTGGGCTTCGTTGTCATCCAGCGAGAAGATGTTCGCTTTCGATGCGCCCGTCGACTGTACGGTCAATTTTACGTTCGGTACTTTTTCACCGAATACGTTAGCGATAACGCCGCCGTATGCATAATACGTTCCGGTCGATCCGCCGGTAGCAAAGTTCCAGTTGACTGCTTCACCTGTCGGTGCTGCTTGCGATTCCTCCATCGAGGAATCCATAGCTGCAGACTCTGCCGGTTTGGATTCCTCCGGCTTGTCTCCGCCGCCACAAGCGGTCAGCGAAACCGCCATAGCTAAAGCAAGTAAGATACTCAGTGCCTTTTTCATAAAGATCTCCTTTCAATACTGTCTATAACGATAGACAGCTGCTGAGGACAGCGTCCTCTTCTCTTCAACTCCTTTATTCATTTCCGATCAACAGTTTTCCCGATAGCGGCTGAGCTGTACCGCAGGAACTGTTTTTTGCATAGTATTTCGCGCTCGATTGCTAAAAAGGATATCGTTTTCTCGTGTGTACGACCCCAAACGGGGTTGCTCGATTTTTCCCTAATCGGGGGTTCGAGAAAAAGAAACACATCCGTACTATCGTGATTTCGTTTAGCCAAACATATTCAGCAGTAAGCCTGCGGCAACTGCCGAACCGATAACGCCGGCAACATTCGGTCCCATGGCGTGCATGAGAAGGAAGTTGGAGGGGTCTTCTTTCTGTCCGACTTTCTGTACAACACGAGCAGCCATCGGTACAGCCGACACGCCGGCAGCGCCGATCAGCGGATTAATCTTTCCGCCGGAGAGCTTGCACATGAGTTTACCGAACAGTACACCACCTGCGGTGCCAATCGAAAAAGCGACCAGCCCCATCGCAAGGATACCCAGCGTCTGCGGCGTAAGGAAATTCTCCGCGCGTGCGGTTGCGCCAACCGTTGTTCCCAACAGAATCGTCACGGTGTACATAATGGTATCTTTCGCTGCCGTCACCAAATGTGGCACGACACCGACTTCTTTGAACAAATTGCCCAACATCAGCATACCGATGAGCGGACCCGCCGGCGGAACGATGAGCGTTACGACGATGGTCACGATAATCGGAAAGAGAATTTTCTCTCGTTTGGAAACCGGACGAAGCGTCGTCATCTTGATACGGCGTTCCTCTTTCGTCGTCAAGAGCTTCATGATAGGCGGCTGAATGACCGGAACAAGCGCCATGTACGAATACGCGGCAATGGCGATTGCGCCCAACAGATGCGGTGCCATACGGCTCGTCAGATAAAGAGCAGTCGGACCGTCCGCACCGCCGATAATACCGATAGAACCGGCTTCCTGCGGATTAAAGCCCAACAGGATGGCCCCGGTAAAGGCAAAGAAAATGCCCAACTGTGCCGCAGCGCCCAAAAGCAGACTCTTCGGGTTGGCGATCAGCGGCGAAAAATCGGTTGAGGCGCCGACACCCAAGAAAATGAGCGGCGGATAAATGCCCAAATGAACGCCTTCATAAAGAATGTTCAACAAACCGCCCTCGTCCATTAGACCAGCAAGCGGCAGGTTTGACAGCAACATACCGAAGGAAATCGGAATCAAGAGATACGGTTCATAGCCTTTGGCAATCGCCAAATACAAGAACAGACAGGCGATGCCAATCATGACAATTGTGCCAAAATTGAGCGCCATAAAACCGCTGCTGCTGAAAAAGGATACAAGCATATGGATCATGGGTGATCTCCTTTTATTACTTCAACGAATAGAGCGCCTCACCGGTATCGACCGTTTGTCCCTCGCTGACATAAATAGTTCCGATAACACCGTCACGCGGTGCAACGATTTCGTTTTCCATCTTCATCGCTTCGAGGATGATGACCGTATCGCCTGCAGCGACCTCATCTCCTTCTTTGGCAACGATCTTCCAGATATTGCCCTGAAGCGGTGCTTCCTGATCTTCTCCGTCACCGGCAACATGCGGTTTCTTCTCTTCCGCTGGTTTGGCTGCCGGAGCGGGTGCTGCCTGCGGAGCCGGTGCAGCAGGGGCTGCGGGTGCTACGGGAGCGACCGGAGCAACAGGGGCAAAGGCTTGCGGTGCACGATAAACCGGACTTCCGGCAGCACCGACTTCTTCCAGCGTCACTTCGTAGGTTTTGCCCTCAACGGTGACATGATATGTTTTCTGCATAAAACTCTCCTTCCATTGTGCTATTGTGCTAAAGATATTATCCAATAAAAACTGAAAATCGTCCAGCGACTATTTGCGCTTTGCTTTCGAATGCGCATATAACCCAGCGCCTAAAGCGCCGACATATTGCGAAAGCGGCGAGGTGAAAACCTCATGCTCCAACTGGTCTTGCAACGCTTTGACCACGCCTTCATTCTGTGCCACGCCGCCGGTCATGACAACCCGGTCACGAATGCCGACACGACGGGCTAAACCTACTACACGAGCGGTTATCGCGTAATGAATGCCATTAACGATATCTTCCTTTTTCTCCCCCGTCGCCAGCTGGCTGATAACCTCTGATTCCGCAAAAACGGTGCAGGTCGAACTGATGGCGATGCGTTTTGTGGATTTCGCGGCTAATCCTGCCAAATCCGATACATCCACTTCCAAGATACCTGCCATAACGTCGAGAAACCGTCCGGTTCCGGCAGCGCATTTATCATTCATCTGAAAGTTCACCATCGCGCCATGGTCGATCTGAATCACCTTGACATCTTGTCCGCCGATATCGATAACGGTGCGTACATCCGGAAAAAGGAAGTAGGCTCCCTTCGCATGACAACTGAGTTCGCTCATTTGGGCATCGGCACGTGCAAATGTATTTCTGCCGTAGCCTGTCGCCAGAACGTAATCAATCTGCTCTTCAGAAAGATGTGCGGCTTCCAATACGCCTTGGAACGCGCGATCCGGTCCCGATGTGCCCGTGCCCACCGCAACCTTAAAGGTGCCGACAATTTCATCGGCATCCTTTAAGATAACAGCTTTACAGGCCGAAGAACCGATATCAATTCCCATTGTATAGGTCACGGTATCTCCTTACTCTCTTACGTGTTGGCTTATGCCATTTCATCCGCGATGACGTCGGCGAAGGCTTGTAAAGCGGTCTTTGCCTGACCAAAATCGCGCATCTGGTGATCAATGCCCAGACGAATGTGACGAATGTTCTGCTTATCTAGCTCCTGGCGCAGCGAAGGATATTCCATTTCTTCAGGGTCGCAGAAGTTCTGCATGAACACCACCACGCCCTGCGCGTTGTAGTCACGTACCAAGCTTGCCACATATTCGGCACGGCGATTTTGCGCGGACGCTTCATCGTATAGCAGCACTTCGTAGTCTAAATCCGCAAACTGCTGTGCTAAAGCGCGCATCGGATCGCCTTCTTCCGGCGCATCCGTGCGGAAGCCGCGGCTTTCATGCGCCACATCATCCATCGCAATAGCAATTTGGTTGTCATCCAAAATCTGCAGCAAATCGGGGTTGTCGCAAATAATACCGGAGGTGACGACACGAACACCCTTCCAGTCGGATTTCGGCAGTGCTTCCAACTCGTCATTCAGCGCTTTCAATGCTTCGGTATATTCGTCTTTCAGCATAAAATAAGAGGCTTTCAAAACCGCGCTGCGGTTGACCGCGGAAACGGCTTCGGGATGCTCCCCTGCTAATTTGACAAAGCGACGACGTTCGGCGCGGCTTTGGTTGTATACCTTAATCGCATTCTTGAGGGCTTCATCGGTGATCTTGGCACCGGCGATTTCTTCTAACTGCTCTTTAACATTGCGGTACTGGGAAATGGTGTATTGAATGCCGTGTTCCGGACGACGATTTTGCGGATGCGCCAGAAAGATGGTCGGCATTTTGCCAAGTTTCACCATCGAAACACGAATATTCTGGCTCATCGGACGCAGCGTATCGCAGAGGGTCGTCATAATCACCCCGTCCAGATCATCAAGCGTGCCATCCAGCAACATCTCTAAATCCAGCTGAGCGAGCGAGCAATAGAAGGAAGCGCAATATTCTTTCGCTTCTTTGATATTCTTTTTGTTCGTTCCCCACATGCCCATGGGAACCATGCCGGCAGCAAACACCAGTTCTTCCGGCGCATAGTACGGCATAACACCGATGGCTTTTTTGCCCTGCGCTTTATACGCCTTGAGCTGCTCGTCCGGATGATTGGCGGCTTTGGCAAACGCTTCAAAATGTTGTTGAATGCTCATCTCAGTCCTCCTTCATCGACGCGCGACGATCTGCCATCGCTTCTACCAGACCCTGTACACGGGTTTCATATTGCGCTGCGTTAAAGTTGCGCGGATCCGCCTGATCACCATCAAAAGCAACGCAGGGAATGCCCAACTCTTCTGTCCAGCGACGCTGCATTTCCGGCATGTAACCCGACCACGGCTTGCAGCTGCGGTTGTAATGCACAAGCGCGCCATCCACTTTGTTGTCGCGGCAGAGTTTGGCACGCCACTCAACGCCTTCCTCAAGGCAAACGCTGTTCGGTGCTTTGCAGTACGCAGCACACATACTGTCCAAATCATCATAGACGAAGCCAAATGCCGGTGCATAAACAACGGCGGTGACGTTTAATCCGTCTTTCTTTAACGGCTTAAAGAGATCGCGCAGCGCCGGCCAGCACGGGATGCCTTCAAATAGAATGCGATACTGTTCAGCAAACGGTGCCGTTGATTTTCCCTCTTGACGATAGCGTTCGAGGTCAACTGCGAGTTGGTTAAATGCCTCCGCCGTAGCTTTTTTGCCACGCGCCGTTACGATATCCGCCATATGGTTGAACAGGTCGAAACCGGACATCGGTGAGGGAACATATTTTTGGAAATCACAGACCTTCAACCACGCCTGCGAAGTGCGGTTGGCGTTGGCGCAAACTTCTTCAAATTTCTTCTCGTCAAATTTTTTGCCGGCAATTTTTTCCAGCTGCTTGATGGCATCCTGGAACTGTCCCTTGATGTATTCGATGTTGTCCTGCGAAACGCCCACTTCATTACGATACGGAATATCAATCATAATCAGCGGAATGTTGTGCATACGGGCAATGTTTTCGTACCATTTTGTCATGCAGTTGCAAATGTTGTTGCAGCAAAGCACGAAATCCGGTTCCGGTACACGACGGCTTTCATTCGTCGTCTCGACACCGGCGGAATACGCCAGACTGATGCGCGCATAGCCGCAAATATCATTGTCAAAGCCCATGTTTTCGGCTTCCTGGCACATGCGCTCGCCGTCATGGCGTGCGGCAATACCGGCAGCTTGGTTTTCAGGATAAACAACAGCTAAATCAAAAACCTCTGCCAATTCGCACGGGAATTTCGAAGAGGACCAACCTACCGGACGGCCCGCTTTTTTCGCGTCCCACGCCGCCTGATAGACGTCCGTTACGATATCCTGCAACATTTTAACGCCGGGCAACACCTCTTTTTTCTTCTTCGGTGCTTCCGTTACGGCTTTTTCCTGAACTGCTTCCTTCTGTTCCGTCACTGTATTCTCCTTTCCTCCATCCGAAAGTCGGCGGTTACGCTTCGGCGAACGAAGCGTAACCGCCGCTTTCTTTATTTATGCAGCGCGTCAAAATCGCGAATGATGCGCGGGGTCATCATCTGATGTACCGGAGCAACTGATTGCGGATTTTGATAATAGCTTTCCGTAAACGCCTGAATATATGAGCGGAGATGAACCATGTTGACTACTTCATCCACAAGACCCAACTTCGCGCAATACTGCGGTGTCGATTTCTCGGTATAGTCATTGATCAGTTCATTCATCTTCTCAATGGTCGGATCAAGCGGATTGCCTGCTTTCTGCTCTTTCACCAGACGGCGGCTGTACATTGCCGCAGCAGCGGTTTCACCCGTCATAACGTTCATTTCGGTTGCCGCCGTACCCAGGGAGAAGACATTCGAGGTATGCCCCTGCGGACCGCCCATGACATAGTGCGCCGCAGCGGTGCCCTTGCGCAAGGTGATTTCGAGCGACGCCATGTGGGTGTCCTGAATGGAATAGATGAGCGATTGCCCTAAACCAAGGAGCTCAGCACGCTCTGCCGGATCACCAACATCGATGCCGGTCGTATCCTGAATCCAGACCAGTGGCACGCGGTCACGTGCGCAGAGCGTCACAAATTCATTCATCTTGATGAGTCCCTGGCGATACAGTTTTCCGCCGATGCCGACCGAACCCTGTTTGTACTCCGGATAATTCATCAGCAAACCCTGGTTGTTGGTGACCACGCCGACGAGCAAACCGTTGACTTTGGCAAGACCGCAGATGATTTCGGGGCCATAGCCTTTCTTAAATTCCATAAATTCCGAACCGTCGAAGAGACGACCAAGCACGTCATCCGGCTTGTACTGTTTTTTCTTGTTCAGTGGAACGATGGAATAGAGGTCTTCTGCGGAATACAGCGGTTCCTTCGGATCGTCCACACGGAAGAATTGTGGGTCATAGCACGGCAGGAAGCCGACATACTTGCGAATGCCTGCCAGAACACCCTGTTCATCGGCATAGACTTCACGGAAGAATCCCGTCTCATTGTAATGCACTGCCACCCGTCCCGGCGGTGTCGAGGTATCACGCTTAGTCGCTTCAATCAACTGCTCAGCACTTTCTTGATCCATGTACCCCTTCGGATTCATGCCGCCCAAAATGCCGGCGCCACCGACTGCCATGTTGGCATCCTGGTGCGCAATCAAGATGGTCGGGCTGATGGAATGGTATCCGCCGCCTGCCGGGTTGGTGCCGAAAATACCGACGATGACGGGAACGCCCAACTGGTTTAATTCCGAATTGCGGTAGAACGGAGCACCGCCACCGCGACGATTGGCATAAACCAATTCCTGCTCATCCAGTTTAACGCCGGAGCAGTTCAGCACATAAACCAGAGGAATGTGCAGCATTTTCGCCGTATCGGATGCACGAATCAGGTTTTCCGACTGTCCCGGAACCCAGGCACCGGCTAATTTCTTGTTATCGGAAGCAACAATCACCGTCCAACGACCGGCGATTTTTCCGAGTCCCTTGATGATTCCGGTAGAGCCGTTTTTGTTGTTCATCGGATTGTACAGACTGTTGAGCGGCAAGAACATGCCGTCGTCCACGAGGGTCAGGATACGCTCCCAAGCCGTCATCTGTCCCGATTTGTGGATGCCGTCGTCCGGTTTTCCGGCGTCTGCAGCTTCCTTCACGCGGCGGGCAATGTCCGCCTCAATATCTTTTAATTCCTTTTCATTTTCCGGATTTGGACGATTCAACGGTCTGCCGACGGTCGGCATCGTCTGGAAATATCCGGGCATGGAATACATGTAATCGCTCATTGTTCCTCCATTTATTACCGAGTTTGTTTACTCGACATCCCCTGTTATTTATCTTCCTTCGGCACTTTAATGAATACCTGACCCGGATCGATTTCTTCGCGAATAATGCGAATGATTTCGGGGCTCGGTCCTTCCATTAATTCCGCACGGCTGAGATCAATCTCAAAGCCGGTGTTTTCCTGAATTTCTTCCGGCGAGGAGTACGGATAGTAGTAGGCAAGATACATTCTCTTGGTCTGCTCATCAAATTTCATGATACCCAGGTCAGTAACGACCATCTGCGGGCCGCGATCTTCCGGAAGACCGGCTGCCGCGCGCGTTCCGGGACCGGTTACCCATCCGGGGCTGGTCACGTAGTCAATGTGTTCCGTGAAGCGGCGTTTCTGATGCTGCATCATAAGCACCGTGTTTTGATACGTCGCGATACCGTTCGCACCGCCCGAACCCGTGAAACGCGTCTTCGGATGGTTGTAATCGCCGATGGAAGTCGAGTTGACGTTGCCGTAGGGGTCAATTTCCGCACCGCCGATAAAAGCAATATTGTTATCAAAGCCGTGCAGGTACATATTCGTCTCGAAACCGACAAAGCGGACATTCGGCCACTGCACAGCGCAATGCGCCATGAAACGGCAGTCGCCAACGCTTCGGGGCACTTCGATCGGGGCGCAGTCCATAAGTCCGCTCTCCACGATGAGGTGGCAGCTCGGCTGAATGACGCGCTTAGCAAGAGAACCGCCAATCAGCGGAAGCCCCGTACCAATCGTGACAATCATTTCCGGCTTAATGGATTTTGCGATGGCATACGCCTGCATTTCCTGTTTGGTATATTTTGTGTAATCTGACATGTCGATTCCCCTCCTGCTATTTCACGTAGGTCGAGTAACCGAGACCCGGCACAACTTTCAGTTTCGCCAGACGGCTTCCGCCGATCTTGTCCAGCAGCTGATCATGGTTTTCTACGCTGTAAATCCATTTTTCGCAGAAATCCTTGAAGGTTTCCGGCTTGTGTTCCGGATCGTAGGGAATATTCTTCTTCGCCATCTTCGCTTTAGCATCTTCGTCATCCAAGTACTTGGACGCTTTGTCGTATTCGCGAAGCGCATCGGGATCGTCATCATAATAGTCATAGCACTGCGCGGGCCATGCGCCATAAGGAGCATGGACAACAGCGTCTACGCACCCCTGGAAAATGTTGGGTTGCGCGGGATCTTTGCGGATCTCTTCGTCGCTGACCAATTCTTCGCAGGTGACGATGGTTTTGCGTGCCGCCATAGCAATATCCACATCATGGAACTCATCTCCGTAGATAATCGCAGTGCCGTCGGGGCTCGCTTTTTGCACATGAATAATCGCCGTATCCAGCTTCGGCACCGGAACGGCGACACATTTTTCTCCCGGATGGAAGGGATTGTCCATTTCGACCAACTTCAAATCATCCACTTTTTCAAGCGTTTTACGCACTTCCTTCGACATGCCCCAATACTTGGTCAATCCGCTCGCCGCCATAAAGCGCGTCGGTAAAAACGGCAGACCCAAAGCGGCTGCGTGCAACTGCAGCATCAGCACGTCCTGTGAGTAATCTTCAAACAGAAGCTCGCCTTTTTCAATTGCCTCGCGGAAACGACGGGATACATTGGTAAAACCCGAATTCGCCGTATAGCAGTTGATATACGCTTTGACACGTCCGGATCCGATTAAAAGATCCCAATCGCCGCCAGCAGGGCTCGACCAGCCGACCAGATCTTTCTGCCCCTGACGCAGAATTTCATACACGGCGGCATACGGTTTGCGGTTTGTAGTGAAACCGCCGAAGCACAGGACATCACCGTCTTCGACATACTTCGCGACGGCGTCCTTCATGGACATCACTTTGTCCGACATGATTCCCTCCTCTTTTTTTGCAAAGGTTTTTCCTTGTTGCATGCCTTCCTATCCATTCTACAGAACTTTCCGGATTACGTCCACTGAAAAGCCAAATTCCGCTTATTCTTCCTTCCCTATTGACATAATAAATGGCGTCCCATCGTTATAGCAAATGACGCTCCTTCGTAATAACAAATGGTAAGAGAGACTTGCCAGTAATTCCGTCTCTATGGTACACTTCGTTTGTCGTGTTAACCTGTTTTTATTTTTGGTTGTCAATCGTTGTGCGACTGTGCAGCTATGCGCTGTAATGATCCATCCCTCGCCGCAGACAACTGCCGGCATAACCAGAAGGAGTAAAAATGAACGCAAGACGTATCACCCGTATCGCTGTTATGGCAGCATTAACCTTTATCGGATCGCTCATTCGTGTCCCTATCGGTCCCATCCCCATCACCCTGCAAACCGTTTTTGTCATTTTAGCGGCTTTATTCCTTCAACCGGGCGATGCCGCGCTCGCGATGGGCGTTCACTTTATACTGATGCTGTTCCTGAAAGGGTCTGCCCTATTTGTTTCGCCGTCTACCGGCTTTTTATTCGGCTTCATTTTAGCGGCATTTTTGGGTTCGTTACTTGCCCATCACACTGCCTTCGGGAAAACAACCTATGGCTTGGCAGTTGCGGCGCTTGTCACGGCTGCCAGTTGCTATATCATCGGACTGCCCTATATGTATTACATCTTACACGTCATTAAAGGTGCGAATATGAACGTCATGGCAGTTTTGGAAGCCGGTCTTATTCCCTTTATCCCCGGCGACCTCATCAAAACCGGCATTGCCTTCGTCGTCGGAAAAGTGGCAATGCCGCATGTCGAACCCTTGGTAAAACGCGCCTGATCTAAATCTATATCCATGTATTCTGTGCCCTGCCGTTTTCCCTCATGACAGGGCATAGAATAGAACTCATTTCGTATTTCTTTTCCTTGCATAATCATCTGAATGTTTCCTGCGATGCTCGTTGTAACGTTTTCCTTCAAGAATGACCGAATTTCAGTCATTTTGTTTGACTTTTTTTCCTCTTTGCGTTAGATTTTTATAAATTACTTTTCATGGTTTTGCAAAGTAATGCGTTTCTTGTCCCGCTCTCCAAGTGGCTTTTGCCCACGCTGAAGCAGGACTGTCCACGCTTTCTTTTTCTCTTGCGGAAACGGATGCCTTTCCGATATTCCGGCTTTCGACCGTTCCGACTCCGTAACACACGGGCACGGGCATGACGAAAAGGGGCGTATGAACCGAAGGAGCAGCTTATGAAGCGATTTTTAGCCCTGATGTTGACGTTGCTGTTTTGTATGACCGCCTGTTCCGGCAACGGCGCGGAAAACGACAGCAAGAAGTCTGCCAATAACGGAGAAGGTTCCGATAACGCCATTAAAGTCGCTTTTATCGGCAACACCACCGGTGATTATCAGCAGTACGGTATTCCTGTCCGCAATGCGGTAAAACTTTGGTTTGATCAACTGAATGAGAGCGGCGGCATTAACGGAAAAAAAGTGGAGCTTCTTGAATACGATGATAAAGGCGATGGCGTAGAAGCCATCAATGCCTATCACTTGGCAAAACAGGAAGGGGCTACGGCTATTATCGGTTCGGTATTGACCGGTCCAACCATTCAGTTGGCGGATGAAACCTTTGAGGACAATATTCCGCAGATTACCGCTTCCGGAACGGCGCTTGGTGTAACCGTAATCGATCCGGATGCCGAAAAACCGGAGGTGCGCACGAATGTCTTCCGCTCTTGCTTTACCGACCCGTATCAGGGTGAAAAAATGGCAAAGTATGCGAAGGAAAAAATAGGGGCAAAGTCGGTTGCTGTCTTTTATGAAACGGGCAGTGACTATTCGGAAGGCGTAAAAGACGCTTTCGTGAAGACGGCGGAAGAATTAGGCATGACTGTGGTCGGCACCGAAGCCTTCGGTACGGGGGATAAAGATTTCCGTGCGCAGATGACCAAGTTGAGCGCGGCAAAGCCGGATGCCATCATGCTTCCCATCTATTACAGCGAAGCCGGTTTGGCAGTAACGGCGGCGCGCAATGCCGGTTATCAGGGCAAATTCATGGGCGGCGACGGTATGGGGTCTATTAAAGACTACGCCAGCGCCGAACACCTTGAAGGACTGGTGTATTGCTCCGGTTATGCGCCGGGAACGGACAGCGTGAGAGACTTTGAAGCAAGATATAAAAACGCCTTCTCTTCGGATGTCCCGAACATGTTTGCGCCTCTTGGCTATGATGCCGCGATGCTGATGACCTACGGACTCAAAATGGCGGAAGAAAAAGGACTCGCCCCACAAACGCCGGAGTATTATGATGCCGTCATCGCGGGCTTAAAAGAAGCGTCCAATCTGAAAGGAATTACCGGCACCTATTCCTTTGATGAACAGAACAATCCGATTAAGGAAGCGGCGATGATCGAGTTGAAGAACGGAGAAGAAGTCTTCAAGGAAATGTATTGATTTTCGCTTCGCCGGAATGGACGCCGACGAAAGTCGGCGTCTTTTTTATCCGCACGATACAAACTGCTTCGGAGGAACGTATGCAATTATCCTTACTGCTTACACAATTCATTAACGGGTTACAGACGGGTTCCATCTATGCGTTGGTGGCGCTGGGGTATTCCATGGTCTACGGCATTATTCTCCTGCTCAATTTTGCGCACGGAGATGTGATCATGATCGGCGCCTACAGCCTGTTCTATGCCTTAGTCCAATTTCATTTTCACCCTATTGTCGCGGCAATCCTTGCCGTCTTGTCGTCCACGGTTGTTGGTCTTCTCATTCAACAGATCGCCTATCGTCCCCTGCTGAACGCCCCGCGTCTTTCGCTGCTCATCACCGCCATCGGCATGAGCTTTCTTTTGCAAAACGGCGCACAAATTCTGTTTGGGGCAGATGCGAAAAGTCTTGATCCGCTGGTTCCTGGCGCTCTGCACCTTGGCAACACCAGCATCAGCTATGCGGCGATCGTGACCCTTTTAGTCTCTGTCCTGAGTATGGTCGCCCTTACGCTTCTGGTCTCGCGCACCAAGCGTGGACAAGCCATGCGTGCCGTTTCGGAGGATATGGATGCGGCGCGTCTCATGGGCATCGATGTGAATCGCACGATTGCTTTTACTTTTCTCATCGGTTCCGCCCTTGCTGGCATTGGCGCAGTGCTTTACGTCAGTTCGTATCCGCAGGTATCCCCTACGATGGGATCGATGCTCGGCTTAAAAGCCTTCGTCGCTGCGGTTCTCGGTGGAATCGGTTCGCTTCCCGGTGCTATGGTGGGCGGTCTGCTCATCGGCGTTTTAGAGGTGCTGGCTTCTGCCGTTGGATTGTCCGTTTGGAAAGATGCCGTCGTCTTCGCCATTCTCATTCTGGTTTTGCTTTTTAAGCCGGATGGAATCATGGGCGTGACACGGCGTGAGAAAGTGTAGGTTGCTATGGTTCGATCCTATCCCATGCCGGCGCGTTATGCCGTGAACACCCTGCTCGTCGTCCTCTTTGGTGTAGTGCTGATGACGCTTCGCTCCGCCGGTGTCATCACCGAGTATTGGAACGGCATTCTCATCATGGTCGGCATCAACATTATTTTGGCAGCGTCCTTGAATATTCCGGTAGGCTATTTGGGGCAGCTTCCTCTTGGTCATGCCGGTTTTATGGCGATTGGCGCCTACGCTTCCGGTATCTATCTGAAGACCACGCCGCTTGCCAAGCTGGTGCGCGGAAATTTGACCCCAGAAGCCGTTTTTTACATCGTAACCGGACTTCTCATCGCTATGCTGGTTTCCGGATTCTTAGGTTTTCTGATCGGTATTCCGGCTCTTCGTCTGCGAGGAGACTACCTTGCCATTATCACCTTAGGCTTTGGTGAAATAATTCGTGTAGTATTAACCAACATCGATCAAACGCTTGGCATTACCCTTACCTATGGTGCAGCCGGTCTCAAGCGTCTGCCCAAGTTCACGAGTCTGCCGTTAATTTTCCTCTGCGTGGTGCTGTGTCTCTTCTTAATTCACGTATTGATGAAATCGCGACACGGACGCGCCATTCTCTCGATTCGCGAAAACGAGATTGCCGCAGAAAGCGTGGGTATCCCCACTACTTACTATAAAACCTACGCCTTCGCCTTTTCCGCTGCCTTGGCAGGGCTCGCCGGAGCGCTTTATGCCGGTTATCTCGGTTCTCTTTATCCCACCAGCTTCACGTTTATGAAATCCATTGAAGTTCTCGTCATCGTCGTCCTTGGAGGAATGGGTTCTATGTTGGGATCCGTTCTGTCCGCAACGTTATACACGACATTGCAGGAGCTTTTACGCGGTTTTGAAAGTTACCGCATGGTGGCATTTGCTTTACTGCTCATCTTGATGATGCTGTTCCGTCCCAAAGGTCTCCTGGGTGACTATGACTTTTCCTTGAGCCGCTGGGTGGAAAAAGCTCTTGGACGACGAAAGAAGACCGCAAAGGAGGAGAACCATGTCTAATCACTCTCATGACACCGCCGAACAAGGTTGGCGCAATCGCCCCGAAACCAAACTGGTTCCCGTTCCCAGCCGCAACCGCATCCCGGAGCGTGATGTACAAAGTGCTCCTGTTCTGGAATGTCGCAATTTGGGCATTGATTTCGGCGGTCTTACCGCGGTAAATGATTTTGACATCGCCATCGGGCGTACCGAAATCGCCGGTCTCATCGGGCCTAACGGAGCAGGTAAAACGACAATCTTTAACCTTCTCACGCGCGTCTATGACCCCACTCGTGGCACGATTCTCCTTGACGGACGCGATGCGCTTCGCATGAATACGCCGCAGCTTAATCAGGCAGGCATTGCGCGTACATTCCAGAATATCCGATTATTTAAGAACCTGAGCGTCCTCGAAAACATCCTTATCGCTTTACATCAGCGTTCGAATTATTCCTTGTTGGATACTTTTCTGCGCCTGCCCAAGTATTGGCGGCAAGAAAAAGAAGCGCGCGAAAAAGCCATGGATTTGCTTTCCATTTTTCATCTTCAGGACTTGGCGGAACAGGAGGCGGATTCTCTTCCCTACGGTGCGCAACGGCGTCTGGAAATTGTCCGCGCACTGGCAACTAATCCCAAAATTCTGCTGTTGGATGAACCGGCAGCAGGCATGAATCCTTCGGAAACGGCGGAATTGATGGATAACATTGTCTACATCCGTGATCGGTTCCAAATCGCCATTTTTCTCATCGAACACGATATGAATCTTGTCATGGGCATTTGCGAGGGTATTGCGGTTCTCAATTTCGGACGTATTATTGCCAAAGGCACCCCTTCCGAAGTCTCCAACGATCCTGCCGTAATTGAAGCCTATTTGGGAAAGGAGGCGTCCCGTGCCTGAGAAAACCTTGCTGCAGGTAGACGGTCTCCATGTCTACTATGGCGCCATTCATGCGATTAAGGATGTCTCTTTCCACGTCAACGAAGGCGAAATTGTAACCTTAATCGGTGCGAACGGCGCAGGAAAAACTACTACATTGCAATCTATCTCCGGACTGTTGCCCATTAAATCCGGCAAAATCCAATTTGAAGGAAAGGATTTGGTTCATGTCCCTGCGCATAAAATTGTCGGACGTGGCATTGCCCAGTCGCCGGAGGGTCGTCGCGTCTTCACGAAAATGACGGTGGAGGAGAATCTGCGCATGGGAGCGTATCTCCAACAGGATGAGTCCGTCATAAAAGCCGGTTTTGAACGTGTCTATACCCTCTTCCCTCGTCTGAAAGAGAGACGCAAACAGATTGCCGGAACCCTTTCCGGCGGAGAACAGCAGATGCTTGCCATTGGTCGTGCTCTGATGTCTCGTCCGAAAATGCTCATGCTGGATGAACCATCCATGGGGCTTGCGCCGCTCATCGTTGAACAGATTTTTTCTATCATTCGCCGTCTGCATGAAGCCGGCACCACCATCCTCTTGGTGGAACAAAATGCGCAAGCCGCACTTTCCGTCGCCGACCGCTGTTACGTGATGGAAACCGGACGAATCGTAATGGAAGGCTCCGGAGAGGAATTGTTGCACGCGCCGGAAATCAAGAAGGCATATTTGGGCGGATAATATGAGAAAGCGACGGATTCCCGTCGCTTTCCTTTTTTGTTTAGATAGAGTCCGCCGGCAGCTCCCCGGTGTCCTTCCTTGCGCCGCCAGCAACGGTTTCAGCGGCGCTGTTAGAGATTGTAAGATAGGGGATTTCTACTCGCCCCTGGCAATTTGCGAAAAAGTGCATTTGCCAGGGGTGCAGCACCTTGCCTCGACCCTGGCAAATCACGAAAAAGTGCGTTTGCCAAGGGTATTGCACTTTGTCTCGATCCTGGCAAATTGCAAAAAAGCGTGTTTGCCAGGGGCGCTTCACCGCTTTCGACCCTGGCAATTTGCGAAAAAGTGCATTTGCCAGGGGTGGTTTGCGGTAGATGACCCTGGCAGATCACGAAAAAGAGCGTTTGCCAGGGGTATTGCACCTCGTCCTGACCCTGGCAAAATACGAAAAAGTGTGTTTGCCAGGGGCGGTTTGCCGTCGGACGACCCTGGCAAATCACGAAAAAGTGCGTTTGCCAGGGATGGTTCGAAGTCAGATGACCCTGGCAAATCACGAAAAAGCAATATTGCCAGGGGTATTGTGCCTCTCCTTGACCCTGGCAATTGGCAAAAAAGCGCATTTGCCAGGGGTAGTTTGCGATCGGATGACCCTGGCAAATCATGAAAAAGCAAGATTGCCAGGGGTGGTTTGCGGTCGAACGACCCTGGCAAATCATGAAAAAGCACGTTTGCCAGGGGTATTGCACCTCGTCCTGACCCTGGCATATTGCAAAAAAGTCCGTTTGCCAGGGGCGGTTTGCGGTAGATGACCCTGGCAAGTCACGAATAAGCAAGATTGCCAGGGGTATTGCACCTCGTTCTGACCTTGGCAATTGGCAAAAAAAGCACGTTTGCCAGGGTCGAGTACCTTCTCCCCGACCCTGGCATATTACAAAACGCCCCTACTATGTTCGATACATTTCTTAAAACTCTACCGATAACACAAAGTATCATCAACAATCCTATTTTGACCGCGCCGCTGACAGCAACCCAAGCGGCGCTCCTTCTAAGAAACGCGCCAAAAGGCGGCATTCAAACTGCCAGTCGAAAACCGGATCCACATTGCATCCTTGTTTCCAATGCGCATGATACGAAACAAAGATGCAATAACCTTTGCTTTCCATACTGTGCCGATCGTCTTTTTTATGCGCTCATGTCTTGCAACAACCCGTTATAGCAGCAGCCACAGCACTTCTATTCTTTCGTGTTCGCACATACATAGCCAAGATGCGAAAGAAATAATCTACTCAAAAAAGAAGAGTCTAATTAGCGGCAAGGAACAGAGGAGATAAATGGTCACCTTCAGCATACGGTGTTTCTCTTCTTTTTTGATAACACTTTTATACAGTCCGTATAATCCTATGGCGAAATAAAGAACGCCGTAAATTTTCCAAAAAAGATCAATACCGTCTTTCATATTGTTCTCCTATATTCCTCTTTCAATCTACCTCGTCATCATGATTATAGTTTTTTTTGAATAAAATACAATAAGATTCACCATGCAACGACTCAAAATATACACAAAACCCAGCAATATAAAGCGCCCCTTTTCATAAGAAATCTCTCCAATTATTATGATATTTCGTAGCATCACGAGTATGACTGATCAATACCCAGCGCCGACCGATTGCGAATACTATCTTTCAACGCTGGATAGAATTGTCCTCTTCTCTTCGCAGCACTCAGCTTAATTCCACTAATTCATCTACGATAGAGCCGATATAAGCAATCGTCTCTTTCAGGGGCTTATCCGTAGTGATATCCACACCGACAAGCGCAGCTTGGGCAATAGGATCCAGTGAGCCGCCGGCCGAGAGGAAGGAACGCCACGCATGGACGACGGTTTGACGATCCGAAACGCCAACATGATTCTCATCCGCTGAACGGTCATTCTGTCCAACCTCGTTTTGTTTCGAGCCGCAGGCCTTTCCGGACGCGGCATCGGCTTTTCCAGCCACCTCCGAAGACGCCATCAAGCGAAGCGCCATCTGGGTGCCAACGGTAAGACCGGCAGAATACGTGTAGGAATAGAGTCCGTTGTAGTAGTGGGGCTGACGCATCCAGGTGAGTGTTGAACCATCCTTGATTTCGACCGCATCCCCCCAAAAGCGCGTAAGGACATCACGATAGATGCCAGAAAGTTCATCCGCATCTACGGAACCACCGCGATCCACAATACGATAGACTTCGCGCTGATAGGCTGCTTCCAAAAGATGCGTTACAAAATTGTGGTAGTAGGTCTTGGACAACATCTGCGAAAGCACCCAACGACGTTCGCGCTTGTTGTCTCCGGCTTTTTGAAGCAAATAGTTTTCCATGATGAGTTCATTGGTCGTCGAGGGCGATTCCACCATGTAGAGTGACATTTCCTTATTCAGATAGGGTTGGGCGGAACAGGTGAGAACACTTTGACCGGCATGTCCCAGTTCATGGGCAAGTGTTGCCACCTCATCCATGCGATGATTGAAACTGGAAAGAATATAGGGATGCACGCCATATACCTCGGCACAGAAGGCACCGGTACACTTGCCTACGTTTTCCGCATAGTCAATCCAACGTTCATCAAACGCCCGGGAAAGCATCTGCACATAATCCTCGCCTAAGATGGATAGACCATCTTTAATGTATGTCGCCGCTTCCGTATAAGAAATAGTGGAAACAAAAGAGGGATCCAGCTCCAGTTTGAGGTCGTAACTCGTCATAGAGGAGAGACCGTAGACCCGCTGCAAAAGGCGCGCATACTTCTGCATAATCGGAGCCAAATCCTGCATAATTACATCAATTTGACGGTCGTATAATTCGCGCGGCACTTCTTGGTCGGCAAGAAGGAACGAAAAAACCGAATCGTAGCCGCGAAGAGTGGCTTCGATTTTTTCCTGCTGCACGCGGCTATTGTACGCTGAGGCGGTAACATGACGGTGACGCGCAAGCTCCGCATAAAAGACTTCTGCTGCCTGGTGACGAAGCGCGTGATTCGTCTCTGCTTCATAACGGTTTTCAAAAGTGTTATAGGTCATCGTTATGGTTTTCCTGTCAACGGAAAACGGCGGAAAGACCGTATCGCCAAACTTGCTGTCCGCATAGATTTGCTCCGGCGCATTAAGGGTTGGTGCCATGGCCGCCAATGTCGCTTCGGTTTCCACCGAAAGAAAATGCGGTTTATCTTTTGCCAGACGCACCAGATATCGGGCATGTTCCGGCATGAGACGCGCTGCTTCTTCCCGTATAGTCTCCTCCGCATGGGCAAGGGTGATAGGTACATACGCTACTTTCTTACCAAGAGCAGCAAGGCGCGATGCGGCACGCGCTTCTCTCTGTGCGTTGCCTTTATTGGAAGTATCCTCTTCCACCTGCAAAGAAGCGTATGCCTCGAGACGCTCCATCTGGGCAAGCAAAAGCGCATACGCAGATAATGCTTCATTTACCTGTTCTGCCGTTGTCCACGTTCCGTCATAACGGGCAACAAACGAATCGGTCTGCTGTTCTGCTGTAGTAAACGCCTCCTCGAAAGCCTTCTCCGTTTCGAAAATCGGGCGGAGATCCCAAGTTTGTTCTACCGGAACTTGTGCCCGGGATACACTCTTTTCCATTGTTTCTCCTTTCCTGTAATCCGCAATCGCCGCCTAACCGCAGTTGCCGCCTACTCCGCAATTACCACCTACTCCGCAAACGCCGCCGAAAATGTCCGACTACCGGGCAATCCTCATCGCAAGGAAGAATTGTGCCGACGCCGATATTTCCGTATACAGATGACAACCCACCGGCGACATTCCGCTATAATGACGATAGGGAAATACGTATGATTTCCATTTCCATGCTACCCTTTTTTCTCCTCTCCCGTACCGTGGAAAAAGAGAAAAATGAGGCGTTCGGCTTGTGTACTATGAAAGTGCTCTTTCGCACAACACCTAAAGGAGGAACTATGAAAACAAATGATCCGCGTTTCGACGCTTATGCACGTCTCATTGTAGAGGTCGGATCCAATGTACAGTCCGACGTACCCGTGCTGATTACCGCCGCCATCGAAGCGGCCGATTTTGCACGCTTGGTCGCGAAATATGCCTATGAAGCCGGCGCCAGCGAAGTCGTCGTCGATTGGCAGGATGATGCGCTCCGTCGTCTGCGCCTGGAACACGCTTCCCTTGATGTATTGGACAACGTGCCTGATTTCCTGTACGACAAACGGGAATACTATTGTCAAAAAGGCGTACACATGATTCATCTGCTTTCTTCCGACCCGGAAGCGCTTGCCGGCGTAGATGCCGATCGTGTGCAGCGTGCTTCTATAGCAGTGAATAAAAAGTTCAAGCCTCTTCGGCATTACACCATGAACGATGAAGTGTCTTGGTGCATCGCTGCCGTTCCCTGCGCCGTCTGGGCGAGAAAAGTCTACCCCACAGCAACGAATGACCAGGACGCAGTCGACCGTCTGTGGGAACAAATCTTTACGGTCATGCGTCTCAACGAGGAAGATCCCGTCGCAGCATGGCAAGCCCATCTGACACGCCTGCAAGAACGGGCGAATCGTTTGAATCACTATCGTTTTGAACAGATGCACTATCGGGCGGAAAACGGCACCGATTTGGTCGTCCGTCTTCCGAAAGGACACATCTGGTGCGCAGCAACCTCTACCGATAACCGAGGAACCGCCTTTGTCCCCAATATGCCGACCGAGGAAGTATTTACCATGCCGCATCGAGAAGGTGTGGACGGCACGCTGGTGGCAACTCGTCCGTTAGCCTATAACGGAAGCCTCATTGAAGACTTTACCCTGCACTTTACGGAAGGAGCCGTAACCTCCTACTCGGCTAAAAAGGGCGAGGAAAAACTGAAAGCACTCCTTGAGGAAGATGAAAATGCGGTGCGTCTTGGCGAAATTGCACTGGTTCCCTATGACTCACCCATTTCCCTTTCGCATACGCTCTTTTATGAAACGCTTTTTGATGAGAATGCCTCCTGCCATTTTGCTTTCGGGGCAAGTTATCCGACGACAATGGAAGAGGGCGAGAAGATGAGCGAGGAAGAATTAAAAGCGCATGGCGCGAACGTGTCGCAAATTCATGAAGATTTTATGGTCGGCACGAGAGACCTAGCCATCACCGGCATTACCGCGGACGGCGAAGAAAAGGTTGTTTTTGCAAACGGTAACTTTGTACTCGAATAAGAGTGAATTGAAAGAGGTAACTCCGTCACGTCTTGGGCGGCGAAGAGGACAAAACTGTCTCCTTCCCTCGGCGAAGAGCAAACAAAAATCCGACACCCACGGGTGTCGGATGATTTGCTTTCGTCCATCGCCTGAAAGCAGGACAGGCGAATACGAAACGCCAACCGCCAGCTGATATTACGTAAGGATTTCTTATCTATGTACAGTGTACCATGCGAACCAAAGAGAATTTTGATTACTTTGTGATGATTTTGCGAAAAGGGAACCATAAGGAGGAAAACCATGTTTTCGACCGTACCGCAAAAGAGCGGAAATCTCGGTTTTTTTGAGCACGTCGTGCTGATGAGCGGCTCCCCGAGAAGACGCGCCTTGCTGGCTTTTTTGCATCCAAGGCGAGAACATGTCGCCTGTGACGAAGAAGTGATTCGGCAATCCGTATTGGACGAAACCGTCGGAAAGCCGATGATCGAACGTGCGGCAATCGCCGCGCGAGCGCTCGCCGAAGCAAAAGCCGGCGGAAACGACGAGGAATTTTCCCTTTTGGCGAATACCCTCTATATCGCTGCCGATACCATCGTCGTCCACAACGAGAAAATCTACAACAAACCGCGAAATATGGCGGAAGCGGAGCAAATGATGCGCTCCTACTTTGGGAAGACCCATACCGTCGTTACGGCAGTCTGTCTGCGGACACTACAAGGTTCGCTGCACTATGAAACTTTTGCGGATGTTACTTTTCCCCCCTATGCGCCACAGATGGAAGCGCAACTTCAAGCCTACCTCACTCCACAGCTTCTGGATCGTGCCGGGGCCTATGGTCTACAGGATATGCCGCCCGGCTTTCTATCCGGCGTAGAGGGAGACCCCTATACGGTGATCGGCTTTTCGGTTTCTGCCCTCTGGCGCGCCATTGCGCCCTATTACGTTGCCGACGGAAGCTCCCCCTCGCCATCAGCATTTCCGTCCATTGCCGATTTTGAGCAAATTGTCCGCGAATTAGCCGACGAACTGCCGGATTTTCTCTTTCGTGACTTAAACGGACAGATCCAAATTCAACCGCAAAAGGAAATCCATCCGCAAGCTAAGCATGGTGATTTACTGGTTCTGGGGCGCTATATCCGTGACAACCTCGGAAGACATATTGAACTCTACTATGGCTCCTTCCGGCAACAATTTCCTTCCTGTGGGCGCGAAGAACTCAAAGCGCATGTGCGCGAGACGCTTCGTCATGAATTTGAACACCATGTGGAAGAAATGGCTGGCAATGCCGATTTGGCACTGGAAGATGCTCGTTTTTTACACGATTACCTACACCGAAAATAGGGATCCATGATACAATGAAATTGCATCTGTAGAAGCGAAACAAAATAGAAACGAGAAAAGGAGGCATTATGACATTCGAAGTTGTCGATAATTTATTTACGATTAATCTCAACAGCGTGCTTACCCTTGCGTTAGCCGCCATCCTTCTTCTCATCGGATACGTTCTGGTGCGCAAAGTACATTTCCTCGCGAAATTCTGCATTCCCGCACCGGTCGTTGGCGGCTTCCTCTTTATGCTTATCACCTGGATTGGGCATACCACCGGAAGCTTTTCCTTTGTATTCGATGACCCGTTCCAAAGCGTGTTTATGCTGGCATTCTTTACGACCGTCGGTCTGGGCGCGAGCTTTAAGCTGCTCAAGAGCGGCGGAAAACTGCTGCTGATCTATTGGTTGATCTGCGGCGTTGTTTCCATCATCCAGAATAGCATCGGTATCGGTATTGCCAAAGCCACCGGCTTGGAACCGCCGTATGCCCTGTTGGCAAGCGCTATCTCGATGATTGGCGGACACGGTGCTGCCCTGTCCTATGGCAACGATTTTGTGGAAATGGGCTACCCACTCGCCAAAACGGTTGGTGCCGCAGCAGCGACATTCGGTTTGATCTCCGCCGTTCTGTTGGGTGGACCGCTCGGTCGTCTGCTCATTGAACGCCATCACCTTAAGCCGACCAATGAAGATTTTGTGACCGATGCAGCAAATGTCAATGCTACAGAAGGTAACGAGAAGCTCACGAGCTTTGAGCTTATTCAAAACGTGGTGGTCATTATTCTCTGTATGGCAGCCGGTACGCTCATTGCCGGCTGGATCAAGAGCCTCTTCAACGTATCGCTCCCGACTTATGTTGGTGCGATGTTTATTGCGGTCATCGTCCGCAACCTGAATGAGAAATTTCACTTCTATCATTTCGATTTTGCCCTTACGGACGGTATCGGTACGGTGATGTTGAACCTGTTCTTGTCTTTGGCGCTAATGACGCTGAAGCTTTGGGAAATTGCGGATCTGGTCGGTGGCGTATTGCTCGTCGTACTTTGTCAGGTGCTTTTCCTTGGTTTGGCATCCTACTTCATCATTTTCCGTCTCCTTGGGGCGGACTACGATGCGGCGGTTATGTGCGCTGGTCTTTGCGGACACGGTTTGGGTGCAACGCCTTCGGCAATCGTCAACATGACCGCGGTCAACGACCGCTATGGGTATTCCCGTAAAGCTATGATGATCGTGCCGATTGTCGGCGCATTCTTGGTCGATATTATCTACCAACCGCAGACGATAACCTTTATCAGTATGTTCGTCAAAAACCTGAAATAAGTTCCCCTGCAAGGCAGATGCAAAAAGGCTGTACGTCGTTTTTTCGACGTACAGCCTTTTCTTTATGCGCAATTCTTATCTTGTAGAGTTTTTTCTTCTCTATTCTCCGGCGCTTGTCCCCGACACCGCCGATGCCTTCTCCCGGTGCGTTGGAGACGAAAACGTTAGATAATCCCCAGTTCTTTTCCTACCTTTCCGATAATTTCCACCGCATGCGTTATTTGTTCCGGCGTATGCGCTGCCGTAATCATGCAGCGCACGCGACCCGTCCCCTTGGGAACGGTCGGAAAGACGATGGGGCTGGTGAATACGCCTGCCTCGAAAAGTCGGGCGGAGAATTTGCCTGTTTTCGCCTCGTCCCCAATAATAATCGGGGTGATAGGCGTTTCGCTGTGTCCCGTATTAAAGCCTAATGTATTGAGCTTTTCTTTGAACAGATGTGCATTTGCCCAGAGTTTTTCGGTGTATTCTTCGCTTTCCATCAACATCTTAATGGCTTCGATAATCGCTGCGGTATCCGCCGGTGTGTTGCCGGTAGAAAACAACAGCGGACGGCTACGATTTTTCAGCCAATCAATCGTAGCTTTCTTGCCTGCCACATAGCCACCAATCACGCCAATCGCTTTGGAAAGGGTGCCGATGATAAAATCCACTTTGCCGTGCAGGTGAAAATGATCCACCGTGCCGCGTCCACTGCGTCCTAAAACACCGGAGGCATGGGCATCGTCGACATAGGTCATGCAATCATACTTTTCCGCCAGCACCACAATGCCGGGCAAATTGGCAATGTCCCCATCCATGGAAAACACGCCATCAGTAATAATTAACACCTTGTCGTAGTCCGCACGACGTTCTTGAAGAACCCGTTCGAGATCCACCATGTCGCTATGACGGAATACCGTTTTTTTAGCCTTGGACAACCGGCAACCGTCGATAATCGACGCATGATTGAGTTCATCGGAGATAATCAGATCGCCCTCATCGACTACTGCTTGAATTGTTCCGGCATTGCAGTTGAATCCCGACTGGTAAACGACTACCGCTTCCTCTTCCTTAAATTCAGCAAGCAAGCACTCCAGTTCTTCATGCAAGCACAAGTTCCCGTTAATCGGACGCACCGCACCTGCCCCAACGCCGTATTCTTGAATGGCTCGAATGGCCGCCTCCTTGAGACGCGGATGATTGGCAAAACCCAGATAATTGTTGGACGAAAGGTTGATGACCTTCTTGCCGTCAATCACGCATTCCGCTTCGTTAGCCCCTTCCAACACCTTAAACGATTTATACAGGCCGTCCGCCTTTAACCCTTCAATTTTCCGCTGTAGATAGTCCATGTCATGAACGCTCATTGCCTTCTCCTTTCGCAAACGGGAAATCGTCTTATTTCGTCTCTGCCAAACGCAGCTGTAAATTTTTCAGCATATCCTTGGTCATCGTTTTCAGGTCGTATTGCGCCTTCCATCCCCACTCTTCACGCGCTGCCGTATCCTCCAGCTTGTCCGGCCAGGAATCGGCAATGGCCTGTAAAGTCGGATTCACCTGATACGACATGGTGAAGGAAGGTAATTCCTCTTGAATCGCCGCTGCAATATCTTCCGGCGCAAAGCTCATGGCAGCAATGTTGAAGGCGTTTCTATGCTTTAGCTTGGTCGGATCGGCTTCCATGAGTTCATGCACAGCGCGCAGCGCATCGGGAATGTACATCATGTCCATTAAAGTGCCTTTTGCAATGGGACAGGCATACTTTCCTGTTTTTAGCGCAGCGTAGTAAATTTCCACCGCATAATCCGTCGTGCCACCGCCCGGAAGCGCTTCATACGATATCAACCCCGGAAAACGCACGCCACGCGTATCCACCCCGAAACGACGGAAGTAATAATCACAGAGAAGCTCTCCGGCAACTTTAGTAACGCCGTACATGGTACTCGGCCGTTGGATCGTGTCCTGCGGTGTCACTTTCGGCGTGGAATCGCCGAAAGCGCCGATGGAGCTTGGGGTAAAGACCGCCAGCTGCTTTTCGCGCGCCACTTCCAGCACCTGAAAAAGGCCGTCAAGATTGATGCGATACGCTGCTTGCGGATGCGCTTCTGCCACGGCGGACAACAAAGCCGCCAAATGCAGTACCGTATCCACATGATAGCGATCCACCAATTCCGCCAACCGCTTGCCATCGGTTACAT
>QWCB01002349.1_pt1 | contig 34390 bp, 29 predicted proteins | sample 1972511 | NCBI WGS metagenome assembly QWCB01 (sample SAMN09866719, study PRJNA288562) | Human gut metagenome isolate term5_stool, whole genome shotgun sequencing... | isolation source: gut | host: Homo sapiens | place: USA: California | reverse complement strand
ACAAAATTATTGTATAATTATTAGGCAGTGGTTATTCTTTTAAAATTCAATATATTAAATTTTTATTTTTTAACGAGAAAAAATATTTTGAAAGGAGAAATTAAATGAATACAAAAATTATTCCCCTAGGAGGACTTGGGGAAGTTGGTAAAAACATGTATACTGTTATGCATGGTGATGAAATTATTATTGTCGATTCTGGTGTTATGTTTCCGGATGATGACTTACTTGGTATTGATTATGTTATACCAGACTATACATTTTTAAAAGAAAACGAAAGTAAAATTAAGGCTTTAATTATTACGCACGGACATGAAGATCATATTGGTAGTATTCCATTCTTATTACAGAGTGTTAATATTCCAAAGATTTATGCTCCCGCTAATGCTAAAGAGCTTATTGATAAAAAATTAGATGAAAGAAATATTGTCTACAAAGACATGGTTGTTTATGATGAAGGCACTGTAATTAAAACTAAATATTTTAATATTGAATTTTTTAGAACAACCCACTCGATACCTGATTCTCATGGTCTTGCAATAGAGACTCCTGATGGTACTATTGTTATGACTGGTGACTTTAAGTTTGATATGACTCCTATTGGACCAATGGCTAACTTACATAAGATGGCAAGAATTGGTGAAAAAGGTGTTAGTGTACTTATGAGTGATTCTACTAATGCAATGAGTCCTGGTACTTCTCTTAGTGAGAGTGTTGTTGATGAAAACTTAAAAGAAATTTTCTCTACTTATACTAGTAATAGAATTATTCTAGCCACTTTTGCTTCAAATGTTTATAGAATTAAACATATTATTGAAACTTGTAAAAAGAATAATAGAAAAATTGCTTTATTTGGTAGAAGTATGGAAAACATGGTTGATATTGCTCTTAAGTGTGGTTACTTTGAGGATAAGAGTATTATTATTACTGCGGAAGAGGCTAATCATTTAAAACCTGGTGAAGTATGTTTACTTTGTACTGGTAGCCAAGGTGAACCACTAGCAGCTCTATCTAGAATTGCTGCTGGTACACATAGACAAATTAGTTTGATGCCTAATGATATAGTAGTATTTTCTAGTTCCCCTATTCCAGGTAATACAGCTTCTGTATCAAGAACTATTAATAAGCTTTATAAAAAAGGTGTTAAGGTATTTACTAATACAATGAGTGAAATTCACTCTTCAGGGCATGCTAATCAAGAAGAACTTAAACTTATGATTAGATTATTTAAGCCTAAATACTTTGTTCCTTACCATGGTGAATTTAGAATGCTTAAAAAACATACAGATTTAGGTGTTATGTGTGGCATTCCAAGAAGAAATACTTTTGTCTTAGAAAATGGTGATGTTCTTGCTCTTGATAAAGGACAGTTATATAAAGATGGTAAAGTACAAGCTGGTGAAGTTTATGTCGATGGCTCAAGAATTGGTGATGTTGGGTCTGCAGTTATAAAGGATAGAATTCTTATGAGTACTAATGGTATTCTAGTTATTATTGCTAATATCGATATTGAGCATAAGATTCTTTTAGGTAGTCCTGCAATTACTACTAGAGGTTATATACTTGTTAATGAAAATACTGATTTAATTAAGGAAATTCAGCATAATGCAGAAATTATTATTAATAAGGAACTTAAAAAGAAATTCTTTAACTTTAATGATATGAAGTCAGAAATTATTAATGGTCTTATGCCAATTCTTTCAGATAAGACTGGTAGAGTTCCTATTATCTTACCTATTGTTATGGGCATTAAAACGCATACTAAAGAAGATGATAACAATAGTAAAAAAGATGTTCAGTCTAAGAAAGTTATTAATAAGAAAGAAATTCCTAATAAAAATAAATAATTATATAATTAAAATAACTATTACCCTGGGAATGGATAATAGTTATTTTTTTATTTACTAATTGGAGTAAATATATTTTTATATTTTAAAAACAAAAACATAAATCAAAAATAAATTATTATAACAAACGAACTATTTAATAAATGAGCGGTAATTCCTACTTTTAATTTTTTCTACAATAGGGTTTTGAAGTTTTGTACTTTTTAATTTAATATAGGTTTAACAGATTTTTGTGAATTTTATTTAATATCTAACATAAAAAGGGATTAGTTGATATATTAATCAACAATAAAATAATTTTTATACATTTTTATAGGAATTACCTTTAATAACACATTAGGTGTTTTTTATTTTTTCAAACTAGAGCGTTATGTGTTGTTACTCTAGCAATAACCTCCTTATTTTCAGATTTCGCCCATTCTTAGATTTGTACTTTTACTCAAATATTATTAATGAATTTCTTTGAAAAAGTCTTCAAAAAATTCATTAATTTGGTAGGCCTTAATATCGCAATAAGTATACTATATGGATTAGTACTTGTCAACAGGTTTTTGTTAATTTTGTCAATTTTTGTCAAATTTATTTAATCTGTCCACAGGTAGTGTTGATAATTCTATATTTTATAAGGCTTTTCATATGTAAAATAGTGATGGAGACAAAATTATTTGGCTCTATCATACCACGGAAAACATAAACTTGTTTATGGTTAAAGTGGACAAGAAAAAAAGAAAATATATAGTTATATACTTTCTATATTATCTTACTATTAGTATTTGACCTATTGATAATAAATTTGATTTTAGATTGTTTAACTGTTTTAATCTATCAACAGTAGTATCATATTTTTTGGCTATACTATATAGTGAATCACCTTTCTGAACGGTGTAAGTTGTCTCTAGATTGGTATCTGTTGGTATTAGTAATACTTGACCTATTGATAATAAATTAGTTGTTAGATTATTTAAATCTTTTATTTTATCAATTGTAGTAGAATATTTTCTGGCTATGCTATATAGAGAATCTCCTTTTTGAACTGTATAACTAATGGTATTTTCTTCCTTCTCTACATCGCTTACTTTATCACTTGGTAATTTTAGTACCTGACCAATACTTAAAATATTACTTGTTAAGTTATTTATTCTCTTTAGTTCATCAACGGTAGTATTATATTTATTGGCAATTGAATATAAGGAATCGCCTTTCTTTACAATGTATGTTGACTCTGGTAATAATGCACTTGGTATTTTTAGTAATTGTCCAGTTGATAGAATATTGGATGTTAGATTATTTGTTTTCTTTAATTCATCCACGGTAGTATTGTTGGCTGCCGCTATCGAGTATAAGGTATCACCTTTTTTGACTATGTAGACATTTTCTTCTCCTTCATATATTTCTTTAGTTGGAATACGAAGTACCTCTCCTATTTGTAATGTATTTGACGTTAGATTGTTTTCTTTTTTTAGTTCTGAAACAGTAGTACCTAATTTATTTGCTATGCTATATAGTGAATCGCCTTTTTGAACAACATAGGTATTGGTTGTTATTCCCTCTGGTGGTGTGTATGGTACTCCTATATAGTTTGCTACTGCTGATATGACGGCTTCTGCTAGTTCTTTATAGTTTTCTTTTAGGAATTCGACATCTTTGGTATCGTCAATAAAGCCATACTCAACAATTAGTGGTTCTAGATTGCCAGTATTTCGATGTATGAAATAGTAGTCTTTTGAGGTATCACTAGGTAGTCTTCTTTGGTAATATTTTCTTGTTTCTTGTCCAGCGGCTCCTATATTTTCTAGTATTCTTCTGGCTAGGGTATCTCTATTTCTTAGAGCATAGATGACTTCGGCTCCTTCGCCGCCTCCTGAATTAACATGGTTTGATATTAGTATAACATCAGATGAGTTACCAAACTTATTTAAAATAGTATTTACTCTATCAGTTGGAGATAATGTGGTATCTGAGTCTCTAGTTATAGCTACTGGTATTCCTAACTCTTTAAATCTATCATACATGTATTTGGATATTAATAGATTATAGTCTTTTTCTAATAAATTATTGCCTGTAGCACCAGAATCCGTACCACCGTGACCTGGGTCAATTATTACTTTACGGACCGCTCTATCTTCATTATTATTCATAGTTATCACCTTCAAAGTAGTATATGTAAATAATGTTAATTTGGTTAACTTAACTAGAATAAAAAGATACTATTTTTTAGTACCTTTATTCTTTATTTAATGTATTATTTATTATTTTTCTTATTTCAATAATTCTTTTTTTCATAAAGTCTGGATTATCTTTAAACCATTTTATGTTAAGTGGTGATGGATGTGGCAAAACTATTGCTGGTTTATTAAATATTATATTATTTTTAAATATTAGGTCATTATAATTTTCATTTGGAAAAAATGTTTTAGCGGCTTTAGCTCCAATTATTATATATAATTTATTATCTATATATTCTAATTCTTTCTTTATCCATTTTTCATAGCATATTTTAGGTGGTGCTTTATCACATCCATTTTTATCTTTTCCTGGGTAGCAATGCGCTAAGGCTGTGATAAAGAAGTTATCTAGATTATAGAATTCTTCATCGGTTATTTGATACCATTCATATTTTAATTTTTTACCACTTTGATCAGTAAATGGCTTTAGTATGGTATCTACCGTTTTAGATGGTGCTTGACTTATTTGAACTATTTTTGAAGTAGCGGAGCCTATGACTACTGGATGTGGTTTGAAGCCAAACTTATCTTCACAAATGTTGCATTTTCTTATTTCGTTTATTAAATTACTAAAGTCTTTTTCCATAATACCTCCTAATTCATGATGTGTTAATTTATTTAATATCCATATTTACTATTAGTGATATAGAAATTAATACTACCGCTAATAGGATTAGTAATATAGTATTTACATAACCATTAGACGGTAAATTAGGTTTTAATGTTCTTACTTTCTTCTTTGTATTTTCTTTTTGATATGTATTTAAGGCACTAGTACTCTGTTCATTTGGCATATTTATTTTACTTTCAATCAATGGTTTTACTTTTTCTACTTTATCTTTCATTGATGGAATTAATCTAGCACTATTTTTTTCTACATTTTGTAAGATTATAAAATTTGCATTAGGATCGATTAAATGCTCTCTTGATTCTCTAAAATAATTATTTTCTGTTATATAATATGCTGGACTCGGAATGTTGGATATTTGAAATTTTTCTGGTGATATTTTTTCCATACAAACATTACCTTGATGTTCGGTATATTCTTTAGAGCCATCTTTTAATATATAAGTGATATTACTAATTAAGTCCATATCAGTATTTACTGCCCTTGCAATATTGTCTTTTCCTACTACTTGTTTTGGTATTAGAGCAACATTTAATTTTATTGAACTAAACTTATTATAAAATTTCTGATAAAATCTAATTACTTTTTGTGTTTCTAATTCACTTAAATCGGCATTTTTACATAAATCATAAACATTTTGTCTACAGGCTTCTTCATTTCTTAATATGTATGGTGAAAATCTTATATCATTATGGTAAGCAGATGTGTGATCCGCTGATGTAAACCAATCAAACCATTCTGGTGAATCTATGGCATGTTGAAAGACTTTAGTAAAATCATGTTCATAATATATTCCTGCTCCACCATAATATGGGTAGCCTCCTAGAGGAGCCATAATTTTTCTTTTCATAAACATTGCTTGGATTTCTTCTATATCTTGTGGATTGCCTTTTCTATCACCAGCGTTAGGGATTAAACCATTTTGTAGTATTGATGTATAATATGCATCAGGAAAAGAATGTGATACATATCCATAAGTTATATACTCTTTTAAGAAATAGTTTTTTACCATCTCAATATCTTCTTCTTTTATTTCTTTGGTATAATCAATGTTTAGTTTATTCGCTATTACGGTGGCAATTAGTTTAGATTTCTGCACTTCAAAATTCTGATGTGATATGTGTCTTTCTTCTAGTTGTGTATATAGTTCATTTATTTGTGTAATATATTTTTCAAAACCATATCCATCTTTATTTATTATATGATGAAGATATAGTTCTCCTATTAAGTTACCTATTGAATGAATACTGTGATTTTTATTCCAATTATCTCTCAAAATATTTATAAAAAATATTGAATTAATATTTTTTTCTATATTTGAAAGCATCATCTTTTCTCTATCTAATCTGTTTTGTTCCATTTTATTTAACACCACCATATTTGTTCTTTAAGTTTATTATATCATATTTTCTTCTGTTATTTTGATAAATTAATTAGTTATATTAAAAGATACTAATTTTATTTTCTTAGTATCTTTTATTTGATAGTCTATTTTGATATTTTTTTCTTCGAAGGAATATGTTTCAGTTCTTTTGGTAGCGGCGAGTTCTAGAAGGTCGGTAATTAGATTATTCATCCTCTCTCCCTCTGTTTTGGCGTTTTTTAGCCATTTTATTTCTTTAAGACAAGATGAAAAAGGAATATTATCGTAAAAATGTGCTGTATAACGATTAATAATAGTACCTTTATCTACATCTGGTATTAAATTACCATAGTAAAATAAATCTTTATTTAAATTTAATTTTTTATTAACTTCTTTTGATACTGCTAAATGGACTGACCAATTAGGCATTATATCACCTCTATCGTTAATTTAAGTATATCATAATTTTAATAATTTATATGTTATATTTGGCTATTTTTACAGTATTTTGACATTTTATATGTAATTAGTTATAGCTTATATATAATACAACATAATACTTTTAATTTAGAGACTATATAATAGGCTCTAAATTACCTCTTAAGACCTAGGCTTAAGAGGATAAAGAAAAAAAAACATAGACTATATTAATCTACATTATTTACTTTTATAGTACTTACATATTTAATATTCTAGCATAATATAGTAACTTCTATGTTAATTTTCATTTGCCTTTTCTAATTCTTCTAAAAATTTATCTTTTAATTCGGGATATATATTATAAAAGTTATTTATATTAAATCCTTTCTTATACCATCTTAATACTTTAGGAATTAAATCACTATTATCTATTGGAACATAATCAGGTCTATTTGGATATAAATATAATTTTATTAATCCTTCTTTATCTAGTTTAATTAATTCATCATAAACATTATCTATATATTCAGAAGATATTACTTTTTCATCTGTGTCACTTACCACTTCTGCAGACCATCCAGTTTGGTTTTCTTTAAAATTAGATGCATCTAGTTTATAAATATATCCGGAACAATTAAATATCTTTTTAAACATACCTGGCTTTCTTTCTACTAGTTCTACTGGATAATTTTTTCCATCTCCTGATAATGAATAAAATAAGTCACTACCTTGTTTTGATAGGAAAATTGTTGCTATTATCTTTGAATGACAAGCATATACCCATTCCTTCATATGAGTACTTTTGTGTTTTTTAATTACTTCTAAGTTAGGAATACTACTTCCATGATATACATAATTCATATTTATCTTTTATTTTTTCTCCCTATTCTATTTATATCTCTAAATTCTTTAAAATAATTAACTGCTTCAGCCATTTGTTTATCATATTCATTTATAATATCTTCTTTAGTTAAATATACATATTTATTTGGATGTAATAATACTGGTTCAAGTAATTCTTTTTTATTATTGAAATAGGTATTAAATTCATCTTTTCCATAACCAGTAAGTGATAATTCTTTATCATAATACCAATATGTGGAACTACTAGTTACTCTTAGATTTAATTTATCTATATCTAAATTACTAGGACAATTTCCGAAACAATTTAAACTTGTTCCTATATCTGTTCCTATTATATAGGCTCCTATTTTCTTTAGTTCTACTAATGCCATACGACCACTAGAAAAAACATATTCATTTACTAATGCTACAACATTTTTATCTTTAAGAAAATTTATTAATGGCTTTATTACTGATGAATTACCACCACCATTATATCTTAAGTCAATTATATAATTTTTTATATTGCTTTCTTCTTTTAATTTTGAAATTAGTTGTTCCATTTTATCTTTATCTCTACAAGAGTTATAGTGGATAATACAGCAATCTTTAATAACTTCTGTAGAGTAGTTTTCTGGAAAGTGTACACTATAAAATTCTGGTAAATTATTTATATTAAAAGTAATATTTTCTTTTTCATTATTATCATTTAAAATAGTATAGATAAATTCTTTAGTATTATTTTCAATACTTGGTAATGATTTTAAAACATTCACATCAGATAAAAATGACTGAATCATTACTAATAAATGTTCTTTTGTTGAATAACAGATAATCTCTTCTAATTCACATAATATTCTTTGTATATCTATATTATTTATTTTCAATAACTTACCACCTATTAATTTTTTATAAATTGGAGAAATATTTGTAACATAAAGACTATTTTCTTCTACTGTAAAATCTATTGGTATGTATATATTATCTTTGAAACTTACTTTAGTATGTGAATCATATCTACCCAGCATAAATTTTATTAATAATGAAGTTATATAATAAAGATCAAATTCATCATATTCATTCTCACTTAATAGTTCATTTATCTTTTCTTTTAATTCTGTTTTTGTATGAAAAAAATATAACCCAGGATGACCTTTAAATTTTGAATCTCCATTTTCAATAAAATCAAATATTTTTATTAGGTAGTATTCTGCTTCTTTTTTATTTAGTTTAAACATTATTGCCTCCTAACTAAATGTAATAGTATATTTGTTTAGTATTGTATTCAAATTTCTTTCTTTTATATTTTTTCAAAGTAATAAACATTTTCTGGTAACTGTAATTTTTCAAAAATTCTTGTCTTTATTAGTTTACCACCCATATGTTTATAGAAATCATTACTTGGATTGCCGACTAAGCACCCGATTATCATTTTATCGTAACCCATTCTTTTTAATTCTTCTATTCCTGCTTCAAATAACTTTTTTCCAAAACCTTTACCTTTATATTTACCTAAAATATAAATTGCATGTAATTCACCACAATTATCATAATTTGTATCGTCAGTATCTCCAACATTGACAAACCCAACAATGTTATTATCAACTTCGAGAACTAATTGATGATTATCTTCTTCATTGAATTTGTTATATATCTCTTTTGCTCTTTGCTCTTCAGTTTCGTATAATTTATTTAAAAAATCATCATCTACTATTCCTTTATAAGTTTCATTCCAAGCAACTGTTGCAACATGAACTACAGGAGCACAATCTTCCTTAGTTTTTCTTCTTATTAAATAATTCATATTATTATTCCTCATTTCAATTGTTTATTTTTAATTTATATCTAGTTCTTTATCAATGGTCAATTGTCCTATATTTATAAATTCTTTCATTACTTGATTAATGCCAGTTTCACTTTTATACCAATCTTTTTTACTAATATTTCTATTATCTATTACCCCATAGAAATCGCATTTCTCTATAGGAAAATTATATTTTTTGGCATTCATAAACCATCTTCTAGCTACGAAGTCTTTGGCTACTCTAAGTATTCTATTATATTTTGTAATATCTACTAGTTTATCAATATTTCTTAGTATTTCTGGATTACTAATATATTTATCACTAATAATTATTTTATTTGTTAATCCTTCTTTTTTTAGATAATCTATTAATATGCTAGCACTTCTTTTTTCAGTATTACCATGGCCTTCACATATTATAAATGTAGTATTATTATCTATTATATTTTTATCTAACATTAATTTCATATCTTTAGCTAATTGTTCTTCGGCCCAATCAGCATTTATGATTAGTAAATCATAATGAGAAAGTTCTTCAAAATCTTTACCTAAAAATATAAAATCAGTAATATCTTTTATTGTATTTGGTTTCATTCTTTATTTTCCTTTCAAACATATACTTCTTAGTTATCTGGATTTTGGAGCATTTATTCTTAAAAAATAATTTTCAAAATCTTTATAATATAATTTAACAACCACTACTGGGATTAGACTATGATAACATTTATATTGAGTCGAATTATTATGTTTATCTTTAATCATGGTGTCATCTTTTTTAAATACATAAATATATCCAAACAAATCTTCTGGTATATGGTCTGCTTCAAACTCCATTGAAGGTAAGTTACCATTGTTATTTATTGAAAAAGAATAATTATCATTAGTTTCTTTTATTTTGTTTCTAAATGCATAAGCAAGTGCTGTTGGTTGGTAACTAGTTAGAAATACTGCTGTATCTTCATTTTCTTTATTTACACTATCCTTTGCCTCTCTTGGCTCTATTTTTTCCATAATATATGGACTTCCGTGATATAAATATTCTGGATTAAAAATATCTTGGTTATTATATTTTTCTAGTTCATTCATAATAACAAATCACCTTTCTTATGAATCAATTATATCATTTATATTTATAATTTAATAGTTTTTATAAAAACTTTACACTTTATTAAGTAATTGCATGTAATATAAGTAATTGATAATAACTTATTATATCTCTATTACTTTATATATAATACAACATAAATATTTTTAATTTAGAGACTATATAATAGGCTCTAAATTACCTCTTAAGACCTAGGCTTAAGAGGATAAAGAAAAAATAACATAGACTATATTAATCTACATTATTTACTTTTATAGTACTTACATACTTTATATTTAATACTTTATCATATAGTAATTGCTTATTTTTTAATATTTTTATAAAACTATATATATAGAAAATTATAAATATTAAAAATGTATTTAATCCTATTATTACTGATAAATAGTTAGGTATATTTTTAGCTAATAACATTTCCAAATGTACCACTAATGAAAATATTCCATAGTAATATAAATATATAAAGATATTTCTTAAAGTTATTCTAAGTAATCTCTTATCTGGTACTTCCAATGATACATTTATTATTCTTCCAAAGATAGTTTGGTTATGGTTAAAATATGGAATGATAATAAAGTAAAGAACCGCTAGTGAAAGATTTATATATTTATTATTTATTAAAATTGATACTAACATTATCATTAGTAGATAGATAAAGATATCTCCTAGAAAGAGTGTTATTCTTCTTAAGGAAGATACTTTTTGTCCTTCTTTTAATGATTTGGTATCGATATCTTCTCTTGCTGGTAAATATTTTTGAATAGGACTTATTATTAAATATCCCAGAAGGCCTCCTAGTGTGTTTATTAATAGGTCATCCACATCAAAATTACGATATGGTCTAGGATAGATATAATATAGTCCTGTTAACTGAGTTAATTCAAAGAATAGTGATATTAAGAGGCTTATAATTATTGTTTTCTTTAATGAACATTTATAGTAGTATCTTAGATAGACTCCTAATGGCATAAACATTATTATATTAAAGATAACAGTATATATACTAGGTATAGTTATTATTTTTAGAATGTTTATTTGTTTTAATTCTATTAGGTCCTCTACTATATCTTTTATGAATGTTAATGGAATTAACTGAGGATTAATCACTTTCATTTTGATTACTTCTTCTTTGGTTGGAAGAGGTAATATTACTAAAAAGTAGATTGTCATTAGATATAAGATAAAAGAATATATTATTAAAGTTCTTAATTTGTTTACTGATCCATAATGATGATATTCATATATTATATATGGTAATGTTATTAATAAGGCTAAAAAAGGAAAGATTATTAAAGCTGCTTTTATTGGTACTAAATAGCTCATCTTATCTCTCCTTTATTATGGTTTTACTACAGTAGTATGTTACTAAGAAATATCCTCCATAGATTACTACTAGAAATACTGCGGTTAATATTATTGATGATAGTAATGATTCTGTTCCTATTGTTTTTAAGATATAGTTAGCAAACTCTATTCCAAATATTGAGTGAATTATAGCTAGTAATAATGGGAATAGGAAGAATACTGCTATCTGATTAAATAAGGCTTTGTTAATCATTTTCTCATCTGTTCCTATTTTTCTTAACATATTAAATCTTTCTTTATTATCAGTACTTTCTGATAATTCTTTTAAGGCTAAGATAGCTGCACTTGATATTAAGAAAATTATTCCTAGGTATAGTCCTACAAATGTTACCATGGCTCCTAGTCCTATGGATGATGCATAGATATCTATTTTAGTATTATATGATAATAAGGTATCTTTGTTAAAATGGTTATTTATTATAGTACTAACTGTATCTTCGATATTTTCTTTTTCTTCTTTAGTGTCTGCTTGATAGTTGGCTGCTAAAATATTTTTATATGGATGAATACCTTCTAAGGCATTATCTGGTAATATTATTACTCCTGTATTAGTAGCACTTCCACTTAGTTCGATAATGCCATCTTGACATTCTTGATATTTTGGATAGTAGTCTTTACCATTTATAGTTAGTTTGGTATTGTTTTTTAGGGATATATTTCTAATATCCGCCATCATCTTATAGTTAGATATAATTACATATTCATTATCTTTTAGAGTTAATTCTTTTTTGTTATATAGTTTTGCTAGACGATTGTAGTCACTTAATTTTACTAAGTCTTCTCTTACGTTATAAGCTAGTGTGGGATAATCTTTTCCTATTTGTTCTATTTGGTCTCCAAAAGAATCTTTTAGGGTTATTTCTTCTACTCTATATATATTTATGTCTACTACATCTTTTAGATACTTGTATACATCTAATCTTTGTAAGGTATCTTTGACAGTGGTGTTATAATCCTCTATTATCTCTTTTGAAAAGTTTTCTTGTTCTTCTTTAGATAATGGTTCTTGTAATTTTGAAAACTGAATATCAACGGGAGCTAAATCTTTTAGATTACCTGATAAGGAGTTCTTTATAGATAATGCTGAGGAAAAGATACATATGGTAAAGAATAACATTAGGCATATTATTGTCATTGAAAAGACAGTGGTATTTATTTTGCTACTTATTTGACGAACGGTAAAACTATTTAGTCCTTTGTAGTAGTATTTTTTTAGATGCATTACTATCTTTAGGATTAGACCTGATAGTGACCAAAATATTAGAAATGTTGATATACAACCTAGGGCTATTGGTATTAATATCCCACTTATAGTATTCATAAGTGGTGAAGTACCAAAAACATCTGTTACTAGATAGTAAGCATATGATAGTGCTATGACCGCAATTATAAATACTATAGTGCAAATGATAGGATTTTTTAATTTTACTTTTTCGGATTTTTTATTACCATGTAATAGGTCTATTAGTTTACATTTGTTTACAATTATGGTGTTAAATATCATTACTATTAGATACATTATGCTAAAGTATAATAAGGTTTTTAGGGCTGCTGAAGATGAAAATGTAAACTGAAATTTTGTTAGGTCTGCTTCAAACATATTGGCTACTAAGATACTCATTAGTTGTGATAAAACTATTCCTAGGGCTAGGCCAACTCCTAAAGAGATAACTCCTATTATAAGAGTTTCAAAGAAAAGTATTAGAGATATTTTTCTCTTTGACATTCCTAGGGTTAAGTAGATTCCAAATTCTTTGTTTCTTCTTTTTATGAGAAAACGACTGGCATAGATGATTAGAAATCCTAGAATGAATGAAACAAAGACACTTACTCCTCCTAGAATGGTGGTCATTAGTCTTATTATTTCACTTGTTGATGATGATACATTTAGCATTACTGTTTGACTATCTATAGCATTGAAAACATAGAAAATGGCTACTCCTAGTACTAAAGTAAAGAAATAGATAGCATAATCTTTGATACTTTTGGTTATGTTTTTTATAGACAATTTAAAGAGCATCATTTATGTCTCCTCCTAGTAAGGTTACGACATCTATTATTTTATCAAAGAATTCTTTTCTGGTATCATTTCCTTTACGAATTTCGTTATATATTTTACCATCTTTTATGAAGATTATTCTGGTAGCGTAACTTGCGGCATAAGCGTCATGGGTTACCATTAGAATAGTGGCTCCTAAAGCATTATTTAGGTAGGTTAGTTTTTCTAGAAGCATTTTTGATGACTTAGAATCTAGGGCTCCGGTTGGCTCGTCTGCGAGTACTAAGCATGGATTTGTTATTATGGCACGGGCTGCTGCTACTCTTTGTTTTTGTCCTCCACTCATTTGGTAAGGATATTTTTTTAGTACTGATTCGATATCTAGTTCTTTTGCTACTTTCTTTATTCTTTTATCTATTTCTTTGGGACTTACATTTTGAATTGATAAGGCTAGTGCTATATTTTCATAGGCTGTTAAGGTATCTAATAAATTGAAGTCTTGAAAGATGAAACCTAAGTCTTCTCTTCTAAACTTGTTTAAATCATTTCCTTTTAGTTTTGTTATGTCTGTTCCTCCTACAAAAATATGTCCGGCGGTTACTTTATCAATTGTGGATATGCAGTTTAGTAATGTTGTTTTACCTGAACCTGAAGAACCCATGATAGCGACAAACTCTCCTTTTTCTACTTCAAATGATATGTTATCTATGGCTTTAGTTAAACTTGATTTACTTCCATAGTATTTTTCAATATTTTCTATTTTTAGTATATTTTCCATATTATTTTCCTTCCTTTCGTAATTAATAATACTAGATAATAGGAGATTTGTCGTAAGTTTAATATTACAGTATATTACTTTTTTGTAATGTTAGTCTTCTGGATGATAAAGTTTATTTTTACCAAAGGTTATTTTGACAATGGTATATTCTTTTTCTTCAGATTCTATTTCTATTTTATGTCCTAATTTGGTACATAATTTTTTGGCTATGTATAGACCCATGCCTGTTGATTTGATTTTATCTCTGCCATTAGTACCGGTAAAGGATTTTTTGAAAACATTAGGGATATCACCTTTTGGTATGCCAATACCGTTATCTTTGATAAATAAGGTTATTTGACTACTATCTTCTATAGCATTTATTTGGATATAGGAGTTTGGAATATCTTTTTTGTATTTAATACTGTTATTGATAATTTGATTTAAAATGAATTCTAACCATTTGGTATCGGTATAGACTTCAGTATTTTTTATATCGACGATTAGGTCAATTTTATTTTCTAAGAGGTCATCTTTATTTTTAAGGGCTACTGATGAGATTATTTTTTCTAGTTTTACTTTTTTGAAGATAAAGTCTTCACTGGTATAGTTACTTCTTACATAATAGAGGATTTGGTCGATGTAGTTATCTAGTCTTTTTATTTCTTCAATGTATTCTTTTGGTACTTGGTTTTTATGATTATGGGTCATAAGTATTAGACTTGATATTGGTATTTTTACTTCATGTATCCACATCTCAATATAATCTTTGAAGTCTTTGGTGCTATTTATGTAACTACTGACATTTTCAATCATTGATTTGTTGATATCGCACATGATGTTATATATTAGTTCTTCTTCGTAAGTATTTGGTTTTGGTATAGTTTCTAGGACTAGGTATTTTTTATCTAGATTTTTGGTATTGGTTATGAGGGTGTTATAGAAGGTTCTTTTTTGGAAATATGATATTAAGAGGGCTATGATTAGTGTTAATAGTAGTAATACTATGGTTACTATTATTAGTCCCTCTGGTACTTTGAAGGCTATATCTAATAGGGTTATTAGAATTATTAATATGATAGTGATAATGATTATGCTTATTTTATCTTTTAGATAGTTTGTTAATTTCATAATAGTATATATCCTTGTCCTTTTCTTGTTTCTATGGCATTTGGATAACCAAAGTCCTCTAGTTTACTTCTTAGTCTACTTATATTTACGGTTAGAGCATTATCATTTATGTATTCTTCATTATTCCAAAGAATGGTCATTAATTCATCTCTTGATACAATTCTATTTTGGTTATTTAATAAGTGCTGAAAGATTAGCATTTCATTTTTGGTTAGTTCTAATTCTTTATTATTACCTGATAAGGTACCACGTGATGGCGAGACTTCTAAATCTTTATATTTTAGTACTTCAGTACTATTATCTAATCTTTTAAAGATATTTTGTATTCTTAGTAATAGAATGGTTGGGCTATAAGGCTTGGTTATATAATCATCTGCTCCATAAGAGATTGATAATATTTCATCGGTTTCATTTGCTCTTGAGGTTACCATTATTACGGGAATATTTGATTCTTTCCTTATTTCTTTAAGTAACTGCTCACCATTTTGATATGGGATATTTATATCTAAGAGGATTAGATCTATATTACTTTTTAATACTTCTTCTTTGGCATTTAAGAAGTCTTTTAGTATTAATGCTTCATAGCCAGCATTTACTAGTAGTTCATATAATTCTTTAGATATTATAGTATCATCTTCAATTATCATTATCTTTTTCATATATTATATTTCCTTCTTTCTATAGTTCTATTATATCATTATTTTACTCTGTTTTATATTACAAGTTTGTAAGGTATGAAAAAAAGACTTATACAAACATATTTTGCATAAGTCCCTTTTTAAGTTCTATTAATTTATTTAATTTATTTTCTTCTATTAATATTTTTTTAGATATACAATTAACATTTTTGATTATTTTTTTAACTTTATTATCAGATGGTATTCTAATGCTAAAATTTAAAAATTCTTTTTCAGATAATTCTTTTTGTCCAGTTCCATTTGCTAAAAATTCTCTTTGTTTCATATAAGATTTTTGTGATAAATATAAGTAGATATATTTAATGTCGAATCCATCTTTTGCTTTAAAACTCATTATTGCATTTGAACAAATTCCGCCCGCATATTTTTTATTAACTATAGCAATACTTCCATTAAAATAATTTTGTTTTCCTATAATTAATTCGTTTTCATCTCTGACGTAAAAAGGCCTTTTATCAGACATTTCTTTTTGAGATTCATTAAATTCTAAACCTTTTAAATTTAATTTAATGGTAAGTTTTTGATATTTACTTGTATCTGCCACAGGTGTTTTATTCCCTTCAATTAAAATATCTCTTAACTTGTATTCAATATATGAAGCATCATCCTCAAAAATAAATTTATTTTCCATGTATAATTTAAATAACTTAAGGTCTTCAATTTTCTTAGTTTGAAGTTCTATTTTTTTATCTAATAATGATAGAAAGTTAGCTATCTTAATTTGTTCATCGGGTGAAGGAATACTGCATTCAACACTTTCAATAGTTGATGAACTTAAACTTGGAACGCCAGTAGACTCATCATATTTTTTCCAATTAACATTTTGAAATAAATAGAATAAATATTTAGGAATATTCGGTTCATAAATGTGAGAATAAAACAAAGTATCTACAGTCCAAAATGGTGATTCCATATACTGTGGTTTATTTATCGTTCCTTTCCTACCGATTAACACAGATGGTTTATCATATAAGAATGAGTTTGTTTTTCCTATTTGTCCACCTGTTCCTAAGATTGGATATTTACCATTTTTGTCTTCAACTTGTTTTTGATCTTTACCACTTTTAATTTTTAAAACATCTTTATATCTTATCTTTATATCTTAACTTTATATAGTCATCTTTAAATTCTTTAAATCTTAATTTAGGAACATTCATTTAATCACCACTTTTTAAGTCCTTAAGTTTAATACTTAAAAAGCACGCGATTATATTTTTTTTGTATAATTATTATAGAAGGAGGAAAAATTAATGATTATAAAATCAAAAAGAATATTTTACAAAGATTGGGTTTATACGTGGCTTGTTGAAAAAAAAGATTATATCAAAGAATCAACATATGCTAATTATTCTAATATTGTTTTTAATCATATAATACCAAAATTGGGTGATTATAAACTAAATGAATTAAATCATAAAATTATACAAGATTTTTTATTAGAATTATCTAAAAATGGACGTAAGGATAATAATGGCGGATTATCAGAAAAAACAATTAAGGATATTACAATTGTTGTTAAAGGTAGCATAAAAAAAGGAATAAATGAAGGAAAAATAAAGCATATTGAATTGTCATTTAATTATCCTAGAGATGATAAAGAAAAGAGTATCTATATACTCACAAAACAAGAACAAAATAAAATAACTAATTATGTTTTAAATAATTGTACGCCTAAAAATATAGGGTTTTTAATTTCGCTATATTCAGGAATAAGAATTGGTGAGTTATGTGCCCTACAATGGAAAGATATAGACTTTAAAAATAACAAATTATATATATCAAAAACAGTACAGAGAATTTATATTAAAGATAAAAATGAATGTATTTCTAAAATTATTATAACTTCACCTAAAACTAAAAACGCCAACAGAGAGATACCAATTAATAAAGAATTTTTAGAAATATTAAAAAAAATAAAGTCAGATAAAAATAATTATATTTTATCAAATTCAGATAAATATATAGAACCCAGAACATATAGAAAATATTTTAATAAAATATTAAAAGAGTTAAAAATAAAGCAATTTAATTTTCATTCATTAAGACACACATTTGCAACAAATTGTATATCACTAGGGTGCGACTACAAAACAGTTAGTGAATTATTAGGACATTCAAATGTTAATATAACTTTAAACTTATATGTTCATCCACGATATTCCCAAAAGAAAAAATGCATAGATTTAATAAGCAAAATATTCCAAGAAAAAGAAGTAAATATGTAACTTTTTCTTTTTTTGATAAAATTTTGAAAATATGTGATATAATTATATTAGGTGTTTAGTAACTTTTTATTAAACTTAAGGACTTGAAAAGTGGTGATTAAATGAATGTTCCTAAATTAAGATTTAAAGAATTTAATGACGAATGGCGAAAATATAAAGTTGAGGAGATTTTAAAAATATCAAATGGAATCAATAAAGGGAAAGAATTTTTTGGAAGTGGAACTCCGATTATAAATTATATGGATGTTAATAAAAATGAATTAATATCACATAATATTGTAAAAGGATTAGTTATTGCCAACTCAAAAGAGCTTGAAACCTTTAATGTTAAAAAAGGAGACATTCTTTTTACAAGAACATCAGAAACATCTGATGAAATTGGACTATCATCTTCAGTTATAGAGAATATTGATAAGTGTATCTTTAGCGGATTTATTTTAAAGGGAACTCAAACTAAAAATTTTATACATCATTATTTTGGAGGATATTATTTTAGAAATCCAAAAATGAGAAAAGAAATAATAAAACACAGTTCAATTACTACAAGGGCATTAACTAGTGGGAATTTACTCGCTCAAATGTCAATTTCAATACCAACAATAATCGAGCAAGAAAAAATCGGTAAAACATTATCATTATTAGATAAAAAAATAGAACTACAAAACAAGAAAATTGAAGACCTTAAGTTATTTAAAAAAGGACTTATTGATTATATTATCAAAAATATTGAAACAGAGAAAATACCTTTAAAAAGCATATTAGTAGAACAAAATTATAAAACCACAAAAAATAATGAATATGAAATACTTTCATCTACAGCAAAAGGTATTTACTTGCAAAAAGATTACTTTAATAAACAAGCAGCTAGTGATAATAATATAGGTTATAAAATATTAAAAAAAAATCAATTAGTCCTTAGTCCACAAAACCTATGGATGGGAAATATAAATATTAATAAGGAATATAATATAGGCATTGTTTCACCATCTTATAAGGTATTTAATATAAATGATAATATAGATATAAATTTTTTTAATTATTGGATTAAATCTGCCAAAGCATTATATAAATATAAAATTTCATCTGAACAAGGAGCAAGTATAGTAAGACGAAACCTTAATATGGATTTATTTTATGAAATTGTTGCTGACATTCCTAAGGGTAAATGGCAAAATGAAATTGGTAAAATTATTAAATTATTAGATTTAAAAGTTCAATATAATGAAAATTCACTTCAAAAATTGTTAGTTCTTAAAAAAGGGCTTATGCAAAATATGTTTGTATAAGTCCTTTTTATTATAATGAATAATAGTATCTTTTTATTTTTTCAGCCATCAATTTTCTTCGCTCTTTCAAAAAAGAATCATAATCATCAATAGTCATCATATAGAAATTTTCAGGAATACAATTATTTTTTAAATTCTCTTTTAATAAACTATTATCAACTATTGAACCAATAGAAGTTTGTTCTGTTTCACATTGATTAATAATTTCAGACATATAGATATTTGGTGATTTGTTAGTAATTTGTAAATTAACTTCTGTTTGAATTAATGCAAAATTAGCTATTTGATTATATATTCCTCTATTATTTTTTCCGTTTTTTTGCAAATAATCTTTAGGAAATATATGATGAACGTCTCCTCTTCCCTCTACTAATGTCCTTACTTTCATATTCTTGGATAAAAATGCACTATCGTTTAATGAAATTTGAGCTATTAAATATATCTTCCAATAAGGAGAGCTTGCAACAGAGGTATTAAAGTTTTCCACTAAAATACTATTCCAAAAAGCATCTCCCAAATTTCTTTCTAACTCTTCATCTATGTATTTTATAGCATCACTTGACTCTGTTAATCTTCTAATATCTAAATCGAACTTGGACTCCGGTGAAGATGTATATCTCTGGGTTATTATTGACATAATAACCCATCTTTTGACTTGTTTTTCTATTGTTTCGGGGCTAACATTTTTCTCTCTTAAATACAGAAATAAAATATAACCAAAATTTAAAACATTTTGTGATCTTACTAATGATTCATCAATTATTCCTGCTGATTTCAAAATCATTACATATCTTTCGAAATTTGTTTGGTTTATAAAGGATTTGACTCCATCATATAACTTATTATAACTATCTTCTACTATTTCTTCTTTATATTCTCTTGTCTCAAAATCGCGGCCAGATAACAATGAAACCAAATCTTGCAATTTTCCTCTTCTAAATTTATAAGTAAAAGCAACTCTTAATACATCTACATAACTTGGTAAATATAAATCCTCGTTTTTGTCCTTGATCCAGCTTATTCTATTAAAAATCTCTTTGTTGCTAAATTCAATATCATTATTTTTGATATTATCAAAGTCTATTGGAGTTTTAGCAAAATGGCAAAAATAATCTATTGTTTTACGAATATCATTACCACTATACTTTTCGTTAACACTAATCTTGCTCATAGCAAAATCTGCTTGTGATAAAACTACGCCGGCGGAATTAATTCTTACAAATATTTCTGTTACAGTCTCAATATCTAGTATTGACCCCAATTCAATTCTACCAATCATTATATTTTTTATAGACTGCAGTTTAGTTAGCTTTTTACTTAACTCGTTTGCATCTAAATTAAATTTTTTAGAATAGTCACTAATAAATTCAAAAGTATTAAATCCAGATTTCATTACTTCAGAAATATCAGAAATCCATTCTTCTTGTTTTTCTATTGCTGGATTGCAAGTTTGAAATTCCTCTGTTTGAATATTAAATGCAATTTTAATACGTTTCTTCTTGTAATTGTCATCTAATACCTCTTCACCCAATAATGCTGCTGTTAAAGCAGTTATTCTTTGTTGTCCATCTATCAATATTTGTTTTCCTTCTGACGAAGTACCATCTTTTAGTTTTACGTCATGACTTTTCCAAGTAATTATATAACCTACTGGATATTCTCTATATAAAGAATCAATTAAATTTCTAACTTTTGTTGTATCCCACACAAATGGCCTTTGAATCTCTGGTATTGCAATTGTTCCATCTTTAACATATCCTAATAAAGTTTCAACACTAACATTATTTACATCAAACTTTGCCATCTATATTTCCTCCAAACCTAGTTCTTTTAAATAAACATTAAGTTCTTTATCAACTTCTGCTATTTCTTTATCTATTTGCTTTAAATCCTGTTGTACTGCCTTAATATCTATTTCTTCTTCCTCTTCAAATGTATCTACATACCTAGGAATATTTAAATTATATTCATTTTCGGCTATTTCACTCAATGGAGCAACATGACAATATTTTGGCTTTTCTACTCTGCTTTTGTATGTTTCAATAATTTTATTTACATCGTCATCTCTTAATCTATTTTGATTTTTTCCGGGTTCAAAATCTTTAGAAGCATCAATAAATAGAATGTTATCTTCATTTTCTCTACACTTTTTAAATACTAATATACAAGTTGGAATACTAGTTCCAAAAAATATATTTGCAGGTAATCCTATAACAGCATCTAAATAATTTTTTTCTTTTATTAGATATTCTCTTATTGTACCTTCTGATGCTCCTCTAAATAAAACGCCATGTGGAAGAACAACTGCCATTGTTCCGTTGTCAGATAATTGATAAATCATATGTTGAATAAACGCAAAATCTGCTTTAGACTTTGGTGCTAATTTCCCATAGGCACTAAATCTTTCATCTTCCATAAACTTAGGATCTGCACTCCATTGTGCTGAATATGGAGGATTAGCCACAATTGCATCAAATTTCATATCTTTGTGTTTTGGATTTTCTAATGTATCTGCATTTTTTATATCAAAATGTTTAAATGATATTCCATGTAATAGCATATTCATTCTCGCTAAGTTGTAAGTTGTAGAATTAAACTCTTGTCCATAGTATGAACTAACTTTTGCTTCTTTACCTACTCTCAATAGTAAGGAACCAGAACCACATGTCGGATCATAAACACTTTGTATTTTACTTTTATTTATAGTAACTAATTTTGCTAATATTCTTGATACTTGTTGTGGTGTATAAAACTCTCCTGCTTTTTTACCTGCTGAGGCTGCAAAGTTTGATATTAAATATTCATAAGCATCACCTAAGACATCAATTTCAGCATCTTCATGGTGAAAGTCAATATCATTTATTTTTAACATTATTGTTGAAATCAGCTTAGTTCTTTCTGCCTCACCTCTACCCAATTTAGAATTATTCAAATCCATATCTTCAAATAAGTTTTCAAAATCATCTTCAGATTCATTACCTAATGTCGAGTCTGATATAGAATTAATTGCTTTTGATAACATTGAAATATCAAATTTACCTGTTTGAATTTTATATATTAATTCACTCCATAAGTTATCCGCTTCAATGAAATATCCCATATTAGAATCTTCTATTAAATATCTTTTTAATTCATCTCTATATTCATCTTTTTTCCATGCATCTACATAACTTATCCCATCATCTTTTAATAATGTTCTTTCAACATAATTAACAAGATTTTCAGACAAATATCTGTAGAATATTAGTCCTAAAATATAATTTTTAAAATCATTAGCATCCATATTACCTCTTAAGGTATTAGCAATGCTCCATAATTGTTTTTGTAACTCTGCTTGTTGAGTTTGTTGTTTTTCTTCTCTTGACATTATATCCTCCTATAAATACTTTCTTGAAAGATTATTTATAAATACTTTTACATTATCAATTAATGATATCTTCTTTAAGAATGGGGCATGAATTGACTTTCCTATCATTTCATTTGGGAATATTCCACTATATTCGAATTCATCAATTACCGCTTGTAATACTTCTAAATCAATATCATTTTCCTTGGCAAATTTTTCTATTTCTTTCTGTCTTTCTTTATTCATGTGACTGTTAAATGCATCATCTATTGAATCTTCTGGTTTTAAAATTGGCAATACATTTGATAAAAATCTTTTAATTAAATCTAATTTTAGGAATAACTCATCATCTGTTACATTGACTAATTTTGATTCTATATCTTCTATATCTTTTTGTTTTTGTTCTTCATTTGTTAAATCAACATTTCTAATTAGGTTTAATATGTAAGAAACATTTATTTTATCTGTTTGAATTAATTCTAGTGAAAAACTAATATCACTTAAAATCGAACTTTTTTCTTTGGATGTTGCTAACTTCCTATATATTTCATAATACTTACTTTTATAATCTTCAAACATTTGCGATGCCATAGGCATTTTTTCATCATTCATGTCAAATTCATTAAATGTTTTTAAACTTACTAATATTTTTGCTACTTCTCTAAATGCTAGTATAAACTTTTTTAAATTTTCTTCATTTCCCTCTTGTTCCAACTTTTGAATACTATCAATATTTGGAGCGATGGTTTGAAGATAATTAACTGCTTTTATATACTTTTCTAAATAATCAGAATACGGTGCCATAATAACGGTATCTGTTCTATCTGTTTGAGAAAATAATTTTACTGCTTCATCTACTCTAAATTTAGATGGTAAATCATAACATACAATATTGCCAAATGGTTTAGTATCTGATTCAACTCTATTTGTTCTTGAAAATGCTTGAATTAAACTATGAAACTTTAATGGCTTATCAATGTACAAAGTGTTTAATCTTTTCGCATCAAATCCTGTTAACAACATATCTACTACAATTACTATATCAATATCTGTGTTTTTAATTTTCTTACAAACATCTCTAAAATAGGCATCAAAACTATTTGTAGTAAAATTAGTATTATACATTTTATTATAATCTTTTATTATTCGTTCAAGCACATCTCTCGAATGTTCTTCTTTATTATCTAAATTTTCATTTGCGCCAAAAGTGAATATTGCTCCAATTTTCAAATTATGATCAAGCTTTTTAAATGTATCATAATATTTTGTAAGCATTGGAATAGATGAAACTGCAAATAAAGAATTGTACTTTCTATCTCTTGTTTTAATATTATGGTGTTCTATAATATGCTGTGCTACCATTATAATTCTTGTATCATCTATGAACACTTCATCAGTATCTATAGCTTGTACTCTTTCATCATTACTGTCATCAATGCTGCTTTCGATTGTTTTAACATAGTCAACAGAAAATCCCAAAACATTTCCATCGTTAATTGCATCTTTAATTAGATATGTATGTAAACATTTTTCGAAAATGTCTGCTGTACTTCTACCATCTTGACTCTTGTTTTCTTCAAATCTTGGTGTTCCTGTAAATCCAAAATATTGTGCATTTGTAAATGTTTTAGCAATTTGTTTATGCATATCTCCAAATTGACTTCTATGACACTCGTCTATTATAAACACTGTCTTTTTATCTTTATATTTTTCCATTACAGTGGCATATCTTGGGTTAGAACAAGCATTGGCCATTTTTTGAATGGTTGTAATTATCAAAGGCTTTGTACTATCTTTAATTTGTTGAACTAATTTAAATGTCTCATTTGTCATATCAACGCAACCAGGATCAAATTTATTAAATTCATCCAATGTCTGTTTGTCTAAATCTTTTCTATCTACTAGAAAAAACACTTGATTAATAGATGGCTCTAGGGATAAAATTTGACTAGTTTTGAAAGACGTTATCGTCTTTCCTGAACCTGTCGTATGCCATACATAGCCATTATTACTTGTATTTATTGCTCTATCAACAATATTTTCAACTGCATATACTTGATAAGGTCTCATTACCATGAGCATTTTTTCTGTTTCGTTTATTATCATATATCTTGCTATCATTTTAGCAACATGGCATCTATCTAAAAAGAAAGTACAAAACTGTTCCAAATTAGTAATTCTGTCATTATTTACATCGGTCCAATAAAAAGTAAACCCATAATTTAATTCTTGATCTCCATTTGCAAAATATTTTGTATCAACACCATTACTAATTACAAATAATTGAATAAATCTGTATAATCCATTGTAGGAGTGGTTTTTGTATCTCTTAATTTGATCAAAGGCTTCCTTCATATCAATGCCTCTTCGCTTTAATTCAATTTGAATTAATGGAAGGCCATTAATGAGAATTGTTACATCATATCTGTTAACATATTTTCCCTCAACTGTAGTTTGATGAGTAACTTGAAATATATTTTTACACCATTCTTTGGTATTAAATAATTCAATATATGCAACTGTGCCATCATCACGAATTATATCATGCTTTTGTCTTAATTCTTTTGCAGATTGAAAAATACTTTTACCAGATATTTTTATCATTAATTTCTCGAATTCTTTATCCGATAAATCTCTTCCATTTAATTCCACTTTATTATGTAAATTAACTTGGCTTCTAAAATTTTCTTCTAACTCCTTAACATCATTTATTTCAATATAGCTATATCCTTGCTTTCTAAGCTGCTCTATCATTCTATTTTCTAATTTTGCTTCACTTTCATAATTAGACATCACTGCACCTACCTATTCAAAAAATTGCATTACACTTTTAATTATACCATGAAAATCACTAAACTTTAACTTTTATTATCAAATTTAAGCAGAAAAGCTTGTCTATCACAATTGCATCTTATTTGTATCATAATTTTTTTCAAAGTTATTTTCAACATTTTTAGTTTGATGTTCTTTTTCAAATTCTCGATCTATTTTATTTCTTGATTCAATAAATTTATTTAAAAATTCTTTGCACAACTTCAATTTGTATGTATCTCCCTTTATGTCATCATCTATTTTAATATTATCTGGTAAATCAATATCTGGATTTGTTAAAAATAATATTAGTTCTTCATATTCTTCGCCAGAGAAACAGTATTTTTCTTTGTTAATCTTTAAATATATTTTTTCATCGATTTCTGTAATCATTATAATTCCTCCTCATAATTAAAATCATACTTATTTAAACGCATTCTTAAATTTTTCTCCCCACCATCTAATGTGTCTACAATATAATTTCTGATTTTTTTATCATTTATTCTGCCGCTTTGATAATTTATATGGTTGTTTTTGTCTTCTGAATATATTACTAAATCTGAATCTCCATTTACAATAATTGGTGCAGAATGGCTTATAATAAACAATTGTTTACTTATTTTTAATTTTCTTATTTTGGCTACTAATTCCTTAATAATCGTTTTTGTATCTAAATTATCTTCAGGTTGATCAAGTATTATATATTTATATTCCTCACTATTTATACTTTCGCCTTGCAAAAATATTTCTAGTAAAATTTCTGATCTTTTTCCAGGTGAATATTTACTTAATTCCTTACCTTTATATTCTATTTTCAAATTAATGTTTAAAAAAGTATCAAAAAATTCTTGTAGATTCTTATATAGTTTTTCTATGTATTGACTTATATTATTAATACCTTTATATTTATTTCCGTTAAATATTTTTTTTACTTCATTAAAATCATTGGAATATATAATCATTTTGGTTACCATCATATTAAAACTAATGTAACTTTTAAATTGCTCTGATAATACTTCATTATACTCTTTTTCTTTAATAATATCTGTTGTAATAGTTATTTCTTCGCCATTTTCCATTTTTATTTTTTTACTGATATTACTTTCAAATAGTTCTGAATATAATTTATCAACTTTTTCTCCGTCATCCAATATCTTTTTGTTAATCTTGTAGATTCCTAAATAATAATCCATTAATTTTTTAAATTTATCATCATATATTTTTATTTGATTATTATATTTTGTATTTACTTCATTTATAATACCCGCTAATGCTTTTAAATATAGACTTCTTTTTAATAAGCTGTCATAGTCATGTTTTTCTAGCCTTTTTATTAGTTCTTCTTTTCTTTCTTTTAATTCCAATAAGATTTTTTTCATATCCGCTTTGTATTTTTCAATTATTGAATACACTTCTTCACCTTCTGAATATTTTTTAGTAAAAACAATAGCATCTATTTCTTCACTTAGTAAATCCAAACTTTCATCTATATTGTTTATATTTTTGGTTATTGTTATTATTTCTGAATGATTATTTGGAAATTTGAATTCTTCAATGCTTTGAAGTGCTATTTCTCCATTTGGTTTATTACCCAAAAAATCAGAACTGCACACTTGTGTATATTCGTTTATTGCGTTAAGAATTAATTCTTTTTCTTTTGTTAATATCATCTTAATTTTTGAAATGTTGTCTCTTATCTTGGCTTCTTTTTCTTTTAATATTTTTTTATAATATTCTCCTATGAAATCTAATTCCATGTAATCTCCATTTTCATATATTTTCAGCAAAGTATTTTGATGTAAATATTTACACTTAGGAGCCTCTTTACTATATTGTGAATCTTTTAACTTATATTGTATAGAATTTATGTCAACAAAATCTTTATAGTTTGATAAATTACTATGTCCTAATATATTACCCAACATCGTTTTTCCACTACCTCGAGATCCTATAATTCCATTTAATCCTGGATTAAAATATAACTCTATGTTATCGACAACATTATTGCTATCTTTATTAATAATATTAAATTTAACAGATTCTAAAAAATTTAAATTATTTTTTTGTGGATTATCATTATAATCATCTGATCTAAACACCCTCACACCAGGATCTGATATTGCTAGTATTAAATTTTTGAAATTTCCATCAAAATTTATCCAACTAAATTTTTTTCCTATTTCATCAATTGTTTTAGAATCTGAAAAAAGAAAACTTGAAACAATTGTATTTAAGTTTTTTTCAAAATAAGACGTAACGTTTTTATTTCTCTTTGAACCATCAAATGCCAAATTATTATTATAATAGAATAATTTATCTTTATATTTTTGATTTTCAATAGTTGAATTATCTAAATAATCCGATAAATTTCTATTTCCTTTATTTTCGTGAAAAATGAAATAATAATTAATATTTTTAATACATTGTTGTAACTCATCTAATTTAAACGAAAAATTAGCTAATTTACGCGAGAGTTCGGTCAAATCAATATTTTCTATGTTACCTATTTTTTCATCATGGCTTTTTATGTATTCTTTTAATATGTTCCACATCATATCTATATCATCTATATCGAACCATATAATTCCATGAAAAAAATTTCCTGTTGTTTTTAGTTTGTATTTTGATATTTCACTGTCACTCAAAGATATATTTAACTCACACCCTCCGATTATCTTTTTTTCTATTTTATTATTATTTTTAATTTCATTATACAAACTAATATCAATAATATTATGATCTGTAATTGAAATCACGTCCAAATCTACTAATGATAGTTTTTTTATAAAATCTTTCTTTGTATAATTTCTACTATAATCTGTTGATGAGTGTAGATGCAAATCACATTTTAAAAAACTATCAATCTCCTTTTGAATCACTATCTAATACCTCCTACTTCTAGTTAATACAAAAAAACACCAGCACAAAAATCTATTAAATAGACCTGTACTAGCGTCTTTCTTTAACTAAGTTAAGTATATCAAATTATTTTTATTTAATCAACAAATTTAGACAAATTTCTCCATACTAAAATAATATTAGTGTATATATCTATAGCTTATATATAATAGATGCAATAAGCATATTGTTATTAGACCTAGGCTAATAACAACACTAATAAGACTTACATAGTAAGGCTTATAGTGAGCATAATAAAATATATAATTATTTATTATTAACTATCTCATCTAATTTACTTCTTATAATACTCTCTTCTCTACTACCATTAGTAGTTAATCTTATTAATGGTATATTATATTTAGATAGTATATTATTCTTTAATATATCTCTTTCTTTTTGTTTATTATCTTCTTTATGATATTTATATCCATCTACTTCTATTGCTAATAATGGTACTTTATATCATTTTCTGTAAGATGGTAGTATTGATTTTGTTTTGTTTTTGTAGTATTATTTATACAAAATATTTGAATCTTCCTTTTTTTCAGCAAAAAGATATTATAGACTATTCGCGTGTCTTTTTCATTTTTTGTTGCACTTCATCTTTAAATTAACAAAATTTTTCCAAACATTTTTGACAAATTGTTTAAGTTTATGATAGAATATACATTTGCAAAGGGAGGAGTTTATGAAGTCTCATAGAAATATATTAATTATTAGTTTTACTCTTGAAATTATATCATTACCATTTTTAATTGTTTTAAATGATGGAAAATTATATGAAGTGATGTTAGCTATATTAACAGGGGCATTAATATCGTTCTTATTGGAACTGCCAAACTATTTTTCACTCAAAAATGAAAATAGTAATAGATTGTATACATCTTTATATTCTTCGAAATCTCAAGCTTTATATTTAATTAACAGCATTGAAAATGTTATAAAAAATAATACGTCTTTAATTGATAAATTTTACTCTCAAAATGTAAACAACATTGATTTTGCTTTGAATGCATTTGAATCTTTTGACAATAATTATTATTTTTTTAAAAGAAAAAATGAAAAAATTATGTACACAAAGCGCAATCTTAGAAATTGTTGGCATAATATAAATTTAGCTTCATTAAAATTTTCAATAATGTTTGCAAAAATCAGACTTAGCAAAATTGAAAATATGCAAAACGATTTAATTTTTAACCAAGAAATGAAAAATGAAATTAATTTAATTTTGGAAACATGTCAAAATTTTATGGAAGCTGTTGATATAAGTGCCTCATTAATACTTACGAAAAAACAGTTAAATTCTTGGATAGTTGATAATGTTGCTTTAAATAATAACGAATTAAATTTTAAAATAACAAAAACATAAAAAGTCAAAATGACTTTTTATGCTTTTATAGACTTGTTTACTACCCTTTTAAAGAATACATTTCATTAAGTATTCAAATTATCTTGACTTATTAATTTATTTTTTATTGATATCCATTATTAATGTTTATTTTTTTTAATTTTTTTAAATTTAAATAAATGTTTAACATAAAAGCAAAAATATAATCATACCACCCTAACATTTCTTCATCACTCAATTCAGCGATTGTTTTGTTATAACATTTTTTATATTCTTTATCTATGTTGTTGTGCCTTATATTTAAATTATTTACATAATTATTTAACATTTCTTGTATTTTAGTACCAAATAAATCTTTAATATCCTTTTTTTGGCTTTCTAGTTGCCCTGCTAAAATTAATAATATTTTTTTCTTTTCTTCTATGTCATTAGAATTCTTATAATCATAAAAACTAATAATATTACTTTTCAATTTTTTATCTTCTATGTCTTTGATGTTTATTGCTATCTCATTTTGTACAATAAATGCTTGCTTGTTTTCGTCATTATACTCAACCTTATAACCATTGCTTAATAAAAATTGATTTATTGCCTTAAATATAACATCAATTATTTTTAAGGCATCAGCTTCATGGCAAAAATACCTGTGTGCATTCTTTTGAAAATAATATATACAATTGATTACTATGTCTATATTTGCCAAAACATTCTCGATTTCTATATTATCATTACTCATATAACATAAATTAAATATATTCTCATAATTTTTATTACTTTCATTTAGCAGGTCATCTATATCAGCATATCCATTGTTTAACTTGCTATATTTAAACATTATGTTTAGCATTCTATGTCCATTGCTATCAATACAACCATCATTATAAAAATATATCTCATTTAACAAACGAACTATTCTTTTACAAAATTCTTTTTTATTTTCTTTTTTAGGTTTAACTTCAAAAATTGTTGTATATGCCATTTAATTTGCCTCCTAATTTCTAATTAATATAAAGTGCAAACACAAAAATCTATTAAATGGACCTGTACTAGCATCCTTATTTAATTATTTTTAATTCTTTGAATATTTTACCATGTTTTCGTTTACATTATCTTAATCTTTCTTTATTAATTTAAAATCACAATTATTAGAGTTATATAAATGAACATCATCGGTTATAGTTAATGTTTGTTTTTCTCCATTTTGATTAAATTGTAATTTTTGCTTATTGTTATAAGCTGTTCCATTATCGGTCGCATATCCATTATTATAATCTAACCATAAAAAGCATATTGCATCTGCTGTTCGAGTTACTTCTACTTCATATGTTCCATTAGGAAAATAATAGAAATATTCTTCTTTTCCCTCATACTCTACTAATTTTCCATAATCACCTGATGATTTATAAATTAGTTCGTATGAAATAATTGTATCAGTATTTTTGCTTTGGCTTTCTTCATTTTTCTTTATTTCATCTTTTCCATCTTCTTCTTGCTTAATTATTTCGTTTTCGTTGGTTTTAGAATCATTATTTTCATTACTTCTTTCAGGTTTTGCTGGAAAGCATATCATCCAAACAATAAGGATAACTATTGGAAGCGCTATTCTAGCAATTTTTAAATACTTTTCATCTATTGTATTAAATTTATCCCCAATAAGTTTATAGAAAATTTGAAACAAACTTAAACTAAATAAAATTGCAAAAATACTTTCTCCTGGATTTTTAGTTATTGAAGTTAAGTAGGCTACTATTAGTAGTCCACCAAATATATATAAAATTATATTCCATATTTTTTTTACAATACTCATTGTTCCATCATTCACTTCATCAGGTACTTTTGCTCTTTTAATTTTGATGTCATATGGTGTTCCACATTTAGGACAATAAGAATAAACATCTTTATATTGATTTTTGCACTTTCTACACTCTTTCATTTTTACCTCCTACTGATAATACCTTTCTGTAATATCATAATTTGGTTTATCATCTATTGTTTCTTGTAGTTCTTTAGCAGCTTTTTCTATTTGTGGATCATATTCTAATACAGACTGTTCCTCTTCGGGCTTTAACCATTTTTGTGGCACTGGTGTTGTAGATAATGTTCTTAATGTATCCACTATTCTCTGAGCATCATTTATTGTACTACTATATTTTGAACTAGATTGATCTATTGTATTTGATAATAATACAATTTCTGTATTAAATCCTTTTATATTAACATCAACTCCTATATGATGGCATACTGGTATTTCGTTTGAAGTTGTCACTTGATTATTTTTTCCTTTAGTAGTGGTTTTGCCTAAAGTAGAACCACCAACAACTGCTCCAACAGGTCCTAAAATTAATCCACCTGCTACTGCTCCACCCAGTGAAGCGTTCTTCCTAGCTTTTTGATTATATGTTCCTGTAGTATTTGTAATGGTTCTAAATCCATCATTAGTTTTAATCTCTGTGCCTTTTATGTCAGAAAAAATATATAGTTGACCATTTATATTTATTTTTCCTTCTGTCATATTATAAGAAAAATTATCTCCTATTAATTTCCATCTGCTTCTTGCTATTCTATTTATTTCATTTTTCTTTCCATCTTGGAGATTTTTTAATTTGTTTTGAGCATTTTTAACATTGCTATCATATTGTTTATCTCTATCCTTATGAATTTTAGTTTCAACTTTATTTATGTATTTTCTAAATTTTTCTTGGTTTATACCACAATATCCGCAAAAAATGTCACCATCATTAATAATTCTTTTACACTTAACACACTTCATTTCATTCACTTCTTACTACCTTTTATTTCATTTTAATTATAACATGCTTTTTTTGATTATAATATCTTTTTGTTATTTGTAAAACTTAAAATATTTTCTTATTTAGTATACTTGCTGGATTGCTTTTTGAATATATTTTTAAAATATATATCAAAAGTAGTAGCAAACAACTTATTATAACCACAAGCCAATTATTCATAATAAATGTAATTAATTTAATCAATATAGAGCATGCAAACCATATAAATACAAACGCTAAAGTTCTTATTATCCAGTGAGCAATAGAACCTGCTTCTCCTCTTAATTCTAATTTACCTACAATGCCAAATGCAAGTTTAAATGCTATGAGTCCTATGACTGTCATTGCAATATAATTATAAATTGAATTTTCAAATAAAGAAAATGGCGCTGTTATTAAATCAAATATAAACTTTTTTATTTCACTTCAACTCCTACTTCTAGTTAACAAAAAAACACCAGCACAAAAAATCTATTAAATAGACCTGTACTAGCGTCTTTCTTTAACTAATTTAAGTATATCAAATTATTTTTATTTATTCAATATATTTTGACAATTTTCTTATTCATTATCATCTGAATAATAGTCATCATCTTCTAGTTCTTCCTCTTCAAAATTAAATGAATCATGCTTATTTTCTTTTACTAATTCTTTTTGCCAATCTTCTAAATCGTTATTATCTTTTTTATTATCATCTTGAGTATCTACAAATGCTTTTATTAAGTTCCATATTAAACACATAATCTCACCACCTGAAGTTATTATATCATAGTTTTTTTGTTATATATGACTATATACTTATTTTTCTACTCTTATTTGGATATCTATCTGACAAATCTAATGAAATTATAATGTTTATCATTGGTTTTGTCAAAATAAATATAACTACTAAAATAATATTAGTATATATCTACTGCTTATATATAATAGGTATCTTGGATACATTTAATTAAGATAAGTTTACTTAGCTTAATTAAACACTAATAAGACTTACATAGTAAGGCTTATAGTGGACATAATAGAAATAATATATAAGTATATTAAAACTAAGACTTGATATCTTAGTTTATTATTTAGTTAATGTTAATGTTTTTATTTTAAATTCTTTAGTATCATAACCCCATGGATTAGATACTAATCTTGTATTATTTATTATTATATCTTCTTCTTTATGATCATGACCATATATCCATACTGGTGATTTATATTCTTTTACTTCTGTATAGTAACAAGAGTTATTACCCCTACTATTATTTTTATTTCTAAATGGTGGTATATGTGTTATTATTAAATCTATATTATTTGGTAAGTTATTATACCAAGATATGCTATCGTTATGTAGTTTTTGTATTTTATCTTTCTTAGATAATTCTGATAAGATAAATCTTGAATCATTCTGCATAGGATAGTTATATAGTTTATCTACTAATGTTACTGGTTTATACCAAAGGGTATCTCCCGCTAATAAGAAGGTATTATATGTATATAGTCCTTTAGTA
>QWCB01001193.1_pt1 | contig 34668 bp, 24 predicted proteins | sample 1972511 | NCBI WGS metagenome assembly QWCB01 (sample SAMN09866719, study PRJNA288562) | Human gut metagenome isolate term5_stool, whole genome shotgun sequencing... | isolation source: gut | host: Homo sapiens | place: USA: California | reverse complement strand
CGCTCACATGCTCCGAGCCAACCGTCAGCGCAAGGAGGGAAGACTAGCTCAGAAGATACTACTACCTTTCAACGCTTTCATCCAGCGACTCACCGTGCTCTACCAGAGGATGCTCGCTTGGGTGCTACGACACAAGTGGCTCACAGTGGGCTTGTCCCTAGGCATTTTCGCACTATCGCTCACGCTGGGATTTATGATCAAGACGGAGTTCATGCCACAGGGAGATGGTGGCTATATTTCTGCAAAGGTCAATTACCCCGTAGGCACTACCATAGATCGGCCGCTCGCTGAGGGGCATCGCCTCACTGAGGAGTGGCACAAGAAGTACCCCGAGATAGAGATGCTCCAGTTCTCTACGGGTCAGGCTGATGCTTTCCAGTCTGGCGCCTCGACGCTGGCGCAGGACAACGGAGACAATATTCTTTCCTTCAATATTAAGCTAGTCGATGCTTCCGAGCGAACTCGCTCCTCCCAGGAGATTGCTGCCGAGATGCGTCATGATCTCAGTGCCACGCCTGGTATCAAGCAGTACAATGTCTCTGCACAGAGTGGCGGAGGAGGACAGCAAAACAGTGTTAATGTCGATATTTACGGACACGACTTTGCCGTCACCGATCAGATCTCCAAAGCGTTTATGGCGGAGATGAGTAAGTCGACAGCTTGTGCTCAGGCTCTGAGCAATCGGGATGAGTTTATGCCTGAGTTCCAAGTCATCTTCGATCAGCAGCGACTCGCCGAGCATGGTTTGACCAATAGTATGGTAGCGAGCTACCTGCGCAACAGTATCTACGGGGCCACCGCCTCCTTCTATCGTGAGGATGGGCAGGAGTATGAGATCCGTGTGCGACTAGCTCCTGAGTTCAGACGTAGCCTAGACGATGTCGCTCAGACACTCGTACGCACCCCTCAGGGAACGAGTGTACGACTAGGCGAACTGGGCAAGGTCGTGGAGCACTTTGCGCCTCCCGCCATTTACCAGAAAGACCGCTCACGTGTCGTCACCATTGCGCTTACACCAGCGCCCAAGGCTGCGCTCTCAGACCTCGTCCGTACGGCTCAGAAGACCCTTGACGAAATTGATATGCCCGAGGGCGTGAGCTATGAGATCACAGGAGCTTTCGAGCAGCAGCAAGAGGCTTTTGCAGACTTAGGGACGCTCCTGCTCCTCATTGTCTTCTTAGTCTTCATCGTGATGGCAGCGGAGTTTGAGAGCTTGGCTTCCCCGTTTGTCATCATGTTTTCCGTGCCCTTTGCTTTTACGGGTGTCATCATCGGCTTGCTCGTGACGGGAGTCCCCTTGAGCATCATTGCCTTCATCGGAGCGATCATGCTCGTCGGTATCGTGGTGAAGAATGGTATCGTCCTGATCGACTACACCATACTCAATCGTGAGCGTGGCATGTCCGTACGCACAGCTCTGCTCCATGCGGGAGCGTCGCGTCTGCGTCCTGTGCTGATGACGACGCTCACGACCGTCTTCGGTATGATCCCGATGGCTATTGGCATCGGACAGGGTAGTGAGATGTGGCAGCCGATGGGTGTCACGGTAGCCTTCGGTCTGACCATCTCAACGCTGGTCACGCTTCTCCTGATCCCTTGTATCTATGCGCTGGTCTCTCGCCGCCAGATAATAAGGCGTCGGCGCAAGAAAAGTCTCAAAAACCACCACCACTAAGCTATGAATAGACAAACGGCACTCTTCATCGTCTACAACAGCGCCCTGCATGGGCTCGTCCTGCGTACCCTCGAGCAGCACAATGCCAAGGGCTATACCGAGTGGAGCGAAGTCTACGGACGTGGCTCCGCAACGGGCGAACCGCATCTCGGGAGCCACGCTTGGCCGACGACCAATGGCGCTATGATGGTTATCACGGATGCTGAGCGAGCCGAGCGAATCCTCTCGGCACTTCATCAGATCGATCTAGACAATCCTAAGCAAGGTCTGCGAGCCTTCGCCTGGGAGGTCATCGACATGATTTAACGAATACAGCGCTAGCACAGTAAGAAGCGTCAGTCTCACACGAGCGAGGCTGACGCTTTTTTCGTTTTTCTTGTATGAAACTCTAGTGCCAACCCCCATTGGCACTCCAGTTCCACCCGTATGAAACTCCAGTGCCATCCTTGGGACGGTTGAATCCCAGCGGAGGGACGGAGGGCAAGGGGCATAGAAAAAGGAGCTTCCCGCAGGGGAAACTCCTTCTATCTGGCTGATGTTATGGCTATTTGTTGAGCTCGATGAGGCGGTCGTTGAGATCGGCATTGCTCCGCAGGCGGGGTATCTTGTGCTGCCCGCCGAGCTTGCCCTGCTCCTCGAGCCAGTCGTTGAAGAGCCCTCGCCGAGCAACCACTAGACGGGGCATTAGGAGAGCCATATTGGCATAGCGCTTTGCCTCGTAGTCGCTATTGAGCGTGCGGAGCTCTTGGTCGATGCGCTCGATGAAGTGCTCTGGATCGGCTGGCGGCGTCTCAAACTCTACGATCCACTCGTGATAGCCGTTTGCTGTATCTAGGCAGAAGCGCGGTGCCACGGTGTAGTCTAGCACCGTGACGCCCATCTCTTGGGCGACGCGCGAGACGGCTGTGGTCGTGTTGTGGACCATCAGCTCCTCGCCGAAGGCATTGATAAAGCTCTGCGTACGTCCTGTGATGATGAACTTGTAGGGGTGCAACTCGGTGAACATGACCGTGTCGCCGATGATGTAGCGGTAAAGCCCTCCGAGGGTGGAGATAACGAGCGCATAGTTGACCCCTTTCTGTACGTCGGCTAGCGGTATGGCCTGACGATCGGGTGCGTCAAACTGAGACATTGGAATGAACTCGTAGAGGATACCGTAGTCCTGCATCAGGAGCATAGAGCTAGAGGTGGGGTCGTCCTGAACGCCAAAGAAGCCCTCGCTCGCATTATAGGTCTCACGGTACTGCATCCGCTCGGACGGGATGATCTGACGGTAGCGCTCACGGTACGGATCGAAGCTGATGCCCCCGTGAAAGAAGACTTCGAGGTGAGGCCACACCTCAGAGAGGTTCTCCCGTCCCGTGTACGCTAGGATCGCCATGATGGTCTCGAGCATCCAGCTCGGCACGCCCGAGAGACTGCCCACATCTGCTGTCGCTACCTCCCGGACGATCTGTCGCATCTTGGCAGTCCATTCGCTCATGAGGAGGGTTTGCTTGGAGGGGACGCGATACATCTGTCCTAGGGTGGGCATGTTTTCCACCAATATGGCGGAGAGGTCGCCTGTGTGGGTACCTGCGGCAAAAGCGGTCGGCTTGTGGCTCCCCCCGATGACTAAGCTCTTGTGTGCAAAGAACTCGCTGTCGGGTCGTGTGTCTAGGTAAAGCCAGAGCGCATCTTTGGCTCCCTGATAGTGGCAACTCTGCAGATGCAATCCAGGCACGGGAAGGTACTTGCTGCGTCCTCCTGAGGTGCCACTAGAGGTGGCGAACCAGCGGCAACCGCCTTTGATGAGTTGATTGCGCTCCCCCTGTAGCATACGCTCTACCCAGGGACGCAGCTCCTCGTACTCGACGATCGGGACGATGCGCTGGTAGTCGCTGTAGGTGCGGATAGTCTTGCTCGTGAGGGACTGCTCGTAGGCGGTGCCACGTAGTACACGCATGATGCGCTTGAACTGACGCGTTTGGATAGCTTCGCTCTGCTTAGCGTACCGCTCGATGCTTTTGAGCCGGAGGTACATGAGGCGATAGATGGTTGCGGTCTTTCTGTCCATAGTTTTACAGCTGGGGATTACTTTACGGCTATCAGTCTCTGATAGCGTAGCATGGGAGAGGTGAGGTAGACGAGTGTGGTGTATTGATTCTCTGTCTGGTAGTAGTCGCCCTCGATAGCGTTTGTCGCTAGGGGAGCAGGCGATGGCGAGGTGCTGTATCGGTAGCTGACGTAGCCCCCCTTGACGAGGAGCGACAGCTCGAAGTGGCCTGTCTCGCGGTTGTAGCGTAGCGTGCGCTGCTCCTTAGGCAGTGCATCAAAGGCGGCTCCCTCGATGAACGGGGTACCGTACCTAAGCGGGTCCTCTAGAGCCAGTCGCCAGGTGACGAGGTAGTAGTCTGTCATGGTCTCGTCGTAGTACGAGTCGTAGTCTGTCTGGCGAACTTTGCGATATCCATTGGCATCGGATACTGTGATGTAGCTACCATTCGTTGGACGGTCTAGATAAAGGTAAGCCTCGGGGGGCGTCTCCTGACTATTCAGGTGCTCCACGCCCATATTCGCCTGATAGGGCGACAATATCTCGAAGGCGCGCCACTCATTGCCCGCAGCGAAGGTGGCTCCGTCATGACCCCTGAAGGTGAGACGCCCAGGAGCGAGGGAGGTGGGGCGAGTGAGTCGCTGGTAGCGGGTGGAGGAACCGTTTTGGCCTACAGTCACGAGAAGCTCCGTGAGCGGGTCGCTGGCTAGTGTGGGGGAAAAGGTTAGCTCTAGCTCCACCTGCTGAAAGCGGGAGTAGTTGCCCTGAGGGGTCGTCGGCACTACTTGCTGAGCGACCTCGGCGAGAGGCTCATAGAGCGCAAAGCTGGTGACGAAGAGAGGCTCCTCTTGCAACTCTTCGCACCAAGCGGTGAGACGGTAATTGCCCGAGAGGAGCGGTTGTAGTACGGAGGTACCTCCGAGGCGTAGCTCGTAGTGACGGTAGGAGATGCTCGTGGCTTCCGAGGGTGTGCTTTCGTCTGTCTGCCAGCGCGCTCCGATCCAGCCGTCGAGGTATTCGCTAAGTGTCATACGGTCATTGACCTGCCAGTCGGCATCGCACAGCTCCAGCTGGTAGTGGATGCGATGTGGGACAGGGTCTGCGAGGTCAAAGCTCACCACGATCTCCTCATCGCTACTAGCCAAGCGGGCGATTGGGTAGGGTATAGCGATCGGCTCCCCGTCACGCCACACCTGACACTGTAGAGTCTGCACCTCTGTAGTATAGATGTGATGCGGGAATATCTCTCCTCCCGAGAGTGAGCCAGTGAGGGCTAGGAGGAGCCAGCAAAGCGTCCATAGCTTATTCATCGTCCCAAAGTTACAGATCTTTGACCGAATGACAAAGAGGCCACAATCATCCTATCGTTATGTGCCTGCGCAGAGAGCAAACAAAAAGGAGACAGACACCCGCCGTGGATATCTGTCTCCTATATTGTCAGTTGGCTAGCTTGAGCGCTAGCGCATACTAGTGATTAGTTGCCGTGAGCAGCTTGGATCTCCTCATACTTAGCGTTGTCGCCCAGTGCGTAGTAGATATTACCGAGTAGGTAGTAAGACGCATCGGGATTGATGCTGTAAGCCTTCTCGAGGTAGGGGAGCGCCTTCTTGAGTAGTGCAGTGCGCTTCTGCTGAGCAGCTGTTGCACCGCCCTCCTCCTTGTCAGAGAGCTCTACAGCCTCGTTGTAGTAGATACGACTGATGTTGCAGAGAGACTCGACGTAGTTGGGGTCTATCTCGATAGCTTTGTTAAACCACTTGAGCGCCTCCTGCTCATCGCTCTCCTCGTAGAGCTTGCCCATCACGTCATAGAGCTGTGGGTTCTCAGGATTGAGCTCGATAGCCTGCTTGAGGAAGGTGCGCGCCTCGTCATACTTGTTCTGTACGATGTAGGTGTTGATCAGGTTGACGGAGTAGTATGCCTCCTTAGGGAAGAGCTTGAGACCCTCGCGCATCGTCGTGATGTAGTTGGTCGTGTCGCCCTCCTCAATGTAGGTCTGAGCGAGGATCTGGTAGACCTCGTTCTGACGGTAGCCGCTTCCCTTGAGCTCCTCACCGTACTGGATAGCTAACTGCTTGTCGCCAGCCTGGTAAGCGGTGATGATAGCAAAGAAGTCAACCATCAGCGAGTTAGAGTCTGTCTGAGCGAACTTATCACCCTCGAATAGGGGTGAGCGCTTGATCTCTCTGAATGACTGGAATGCCTTGAGCGCATTCTTGAAGTCCTTCTGCTCCATGTAGTATCCTCCCGCATTGATGTAGTAGAGGAGGTTGTCCTTGTATGCTCTAGCAATCTTCTTCTCAAACTTAGGACGTACCTTGCCCTTATCGTTGGGCTGGTGATCGACCTCGTAAGTCTTCGTGTAGTATGCGTGCATATCTAGGAGAGCCTTGTACATGCTAGGCAGGTCTTGTGGCTCGTTCTTGAGGCTCTTTTGGTTTTCACCTGTGAAGGCACGCTCCTCAATGAGTCCCGCTGTGTACCAAGTCTTGGCATCGTCCTTTGTCTCTGGATTCTCTAGAGCCTGTTGGATTAGGGCGCGAGCTCCAGGATAGTCAGGCTTGCTAGCATCGGATAGACGGTCAGCGCCTCTGACGTTGGAGGTCTGTGCGCATCCGAGTGTCAGTGCACTCATTAGCACGAGTAGCACTAGGGTTACTTTACGTGTTGTCTTCATATTCTAAATCGGTGTTACTAGTTTGTTGTCTTACTCTTTAATATAGATGGCTTACGGCTTGAGACTAATCCTCGTTGCTCTCCTCATCTTGTGCGGGGGAGTCGTCAAAGTCATTGAGATCCTCCTCCTGTGGAACAAACTCTGAGGGGTCGTCTAGGTCAGCCTCGTCTACGAGCTCTGGCTCTTCTTCCTCGGCTACTACATTACATATAGATGCGATTTCGTCCGAACGTTTATTGAGGTCTATCATCTTGACCCCCTGAGTAGCACGTCCCATGACACGTACCTGCTCCATAGAGAGGCGGATGGCGACTCCACTCTTATTGATGATCATGATGTTGTCGTCGTCCTCTACGGCACGTATATCGATGAGCTGGCCCGTCTTGTCGGTCACGTTGATCGTCTTGACTCCCTTGGCGCCACGCTTGGTGATGCGGTAGTCGTCAATGAGTGAACGCTTGCCATAGCCCTTCTCGCTGATGACGAGGATGGTCTCGTTACTGTTCTTCAGGCGATGTACGACCATACCGATGACCTTGTCATTGGGATCGTCATCGAGACGGATGCCACGAACACCTGTCGCCGTGCGGCCCATAGGACGTACCTCCTGCTCGTTGAAGCGGACGCAACGCCCGTTGCGGTTGGCAAGGAATATCTCGCAGTTACCATTCGAGAGAGCCACTGAAACGACCTGGTCATCGTCACGTAGGTTGATCGCACGGACGCCCGTCTTGCGAGGATTAGCGTAGTGAGCTAGGAGTGTCTTCTTGATCAAGCCCTGCTCCGTGGCGAAGACGAGGTAGTGGGTATTGACAAAATCCACATCGGTCGTCAAGTTCTTAATACGCAGGAAGGCCGTGATGCGGTTCTCCTCGTCAAGGTCTAGAAGGTTCTGGATATGTCTGCCCTTAGAGCTCTTGGAGCCCTCAGGTATCTCAAAAACTCTGAGCCAGTAGACACGACCTGTAGCGGTAAAGAGCATCATCGTGGCGTGCATCGTCGCTGAGTAGATGTACTCGACAAAGTCTTCGTCACGACTGTCAGCACCCTTGACACCGACACCGCCACGCGTCTGCGTGCGGAACTCCGAGAGCGGTGTACGCTTGATATATCCTAGGTGAGAGATGGTGATGACCATGTCCTCATCAGCGTAGAAGTCCTCAGGATTCAGATCTTCCGAAGCGTATACAATCTCCGAGCGACGCTCGTCGCCATATTTGTCGATGATCTCACGGCACTCCTCCTGTATCAGCTCCATACGCATATTGATGTCGCTGAGGAAGAGGTTCAGGTAGTCAATGCGCTCCTTGAGCTCATTGTACTCATGCTCCAACTTGTCAATATCAAGCTTCGTGAGCTGTCGTAGACGCATATCGACGATGGCTCGTGCCTGTAGCTCCGAGAGGTTGAAAGCCTCCATCAGTCGATTCATCGCCTCGCGAGTCTCCTCACTAGAGCGGATAATGCGTATGACCTCGTCAATGTTGTCTACCGCAATGATCAAGCCCTCCAATATATGGATACGCTCCTGCGCCTTGCGAAGCTCATACTGGGCGCGACGTGTCACCACATCGTGGCGGTGATCGACGAAGTTACCGATGAGGTCCTTAAGGTTGAGCTGACGAGGGCGACCATTGACTAGCGCAATGTTATTGACGCTGAAGTAGCTCTCCAGGTCGGAGTACTTATATAGGTAGTTGAGTACGACACCAGCGTTGGCGTCCTTTTTTATATCTATGACGATGCGGATACCCTTATTGCTCGACTCATCGGAGATGTCGCTGATGCCGTCGATCTTCTTCTCGTTGACCAGCTGGGCAATCTTAGCGACCATATCGCTCTTGCGCACTTGGTAGGGTATCTCACGTATGACGATGCGCTCATGGTTGTGGTACTCCTCTATGTCCGCCTTGCCACGTATGACGATACGTCCACGTCCCGTGCGGAAAGCCTCCTTGACCCCCTCGTAGCCGTAGATGACACCACCCGTGGGGAAGTCTGGCGCCTTGACATACTGCATCAACTCATCGACCGTGATCTCGCCACGAGCGTCGATGTAAGCGATACAGGCGTTGAGCGCCTCCGTAAGATTGTGCGGAGCCATATTGGTCGCCATACCGACGGCGATGCCGGCCGCACCATTGATCAGGAGGTTAGGGATACGACAGGGAAGCACGGTAGGCTCCTTGAAGTCCCCGTCGAAGTTGTCCTGAAAGTCGACCGTCTCCATGTCAATGTCACGGAGCATCTCCTGGGCAAACTGGTTGAGCCTCGACTCGGTGTAACGCATCGCAGCGGGCGAGTCCCCATCGATAGAACCAAAGTTACCCTGTCCCTGTACGAGCGGGTAGCGCATGTTCCAGTCCTGAGCCAGACGCACCAATGTATTGTATACGGAGCTGTCGCCGTGGGGGTGGTACTTACCCATGATGTCTCCCACAGCGCGAGCACACTTGCGGGTAGGATTATTGTAGGTATTACCACTTTCATTCATCGAGTAGAGTACACGACGATGCACCGGCTTGAGGCCGTCGCGCACGTCGGGTAGTGCTCGAGATACGATGACAGACATTGAGTAGTCAATGTAAGAGGTCTTCATTTCGTCCTCAATGTCCACCGGGATAATCCTATCTATACTATCTTCCATAGAGTCAATTGTGTTTTATTCGCTTGGTCGTAGAGGCAGGTAGACGCACTCAGATACAATTCCTCTTCCGTCAGCCATGCTCACTCAGCTGGTGCCGCTAGTCGGGCTGACAGCTTTAGAGAGACCTCTACTTTCAGAAGGCTAAGTTACGAAAAATATCTCTATCCGCCTCAGTAAGATGCTCGGCAGAAGACTTCGTACATTTCACCAACTAATGCAATCTCTCTCGAGAAAATCGGAAATCTCCACGGAGCAAACGAAAATTCCCCACGGAACCGTGAAATAAAAGTTCGGAAGAATGAAATGGAACTTCGGAAGAATGAAATCAAAGTTCCGAAGAATTTGTTCGTTCCTCGCTGGATAATCGACGATCTCTACGGAGGAGTTTCAGGTTTCCTCCGTGAGGTTAAAAAGAAGCGGTTGACTTAGTGTGCTTTTCCTCTGCTAATACTCAGTACTAAAGCTTGATAAGCCAATTAGAGCTTGCCATCCCTTGGGCCTTTCGCTGATGGCTTGTCCCTCTTTTGAGGAGGAAAGCCTGATATAGATTGAAGGACGGTGCTAGTTTGACGACCTTGGGGTCACATCTCTGATGGAGAAGGAGCTCTTGAGGACACGATTGTTGTAGTCCTGCACGATCGCCTTAAAGAGTGCTGTGTAGTGCTTTACCGCTGACGAGGTGGGGGCGGTGGCACGACTGGGCTCTGTCTGCAGGTAGGCTGCGGGCTCCTTGACAGTGACCTGACCATCGGAGGTCATCGTGAGCGTGAGCGCCTTCGTGAAGAAGAGGTACTGGTTGTGATAGAAGTTGAGCGCATAGTGCTCCGCATGCTGGTCCAAAATATTGCTCCCGTAGCTCAGCACTGGCTCCGTGATACCGAGCAGGTAGAGGAGGGTGGGGAGGATATCTATGTGCTGCACGACATAGTCGCTGATCTCTCCATGTAGCTTGCCCTGCGGGTCGAAAAATAAGATAGGCGCTGCAGCATGTCCCGCTAGGTTGGCATATAGAGGTTGGTCGCTGAGGCTGGTATGGTCTGCCGTGATGACGAAGAGCGTGTTACGATACCACGGCTCCTCTTTGACCCGCTCGAAAAACTCTCGGAGGGCTTCATCAGCATATTGAGCCGTCTGATGGATCGGGAGGGTGCCTCGCTTCAAGTGTCCCTTATATCCCTTGGGCATACTAAACGGACTATGATTAGAGAGCGAAAAGAAGAAGGCTCCAAAGGGCTCCCGGAGCGACTTCATATCTTCAGCCATGGCCTGCTCAAAGGGCAGGTCGTGGATGCCCCATGTACCGACCTTAGCACTAGACTCCTCGGGATGTGCTGCTAGATAGTCCTGAGCGGTGTATTGATCCTGTACGCCTAGGCGGTTGAGAAATGAGTAGAAGCCCATAGACCCTGCCTCGTCACCGTGGTAAAACTTGAGGTGATAGCCGTAGTCTCCTAGTGATAGCGGTAGCCCCGTGTCATAGGAGTCGAAGTGCTGGTAGTTGTCCATAGTAAACGCTTCGTCATCAAAGGTACCCCCAAACGAGGGTAGCGAGACAAAGATGGAGGGAAAGGACTCGACCGAGCGCTTGCCAGAGGCAAAGCCATACTGCGCATAGAGCGTGTGTGGCATCAAGCTATCGAGGTAAGGGGTGTAGCTCGGATACCCGTCGATATATCTATTAAGGTAGCCAGTGTACTCTCGCGCCATACTCTCTAAGATGATGACGACGACGTTGCGCCCCTGCATGGAGCCAAAGAGTGTGTCGCTCTCCGAGATTGGTGCCGCCTGATAGTAGGGCGTGAAGATGGTAGGGAGCTCTTCGTCTGTGTAGAAGGTGAAGAGTTGCCGTGCAGCCACATCTTTTGTCAAGGCTACAGGCGTGTTTTGCAGTAAGGGAAATTGCTCTGGATCTGTGGCGTAAGAGAAGAAGTGTAGCGTGGATACAGGTTTGCTGTAAAGGTTCCAACTACCTCGCATACTGAAAAAGAGGAAGATGACTACCCCTAGAGTACAGGATGCGTCTACCCAATAAGAGCGACGAGAGGAGCGCTCCTTGCGCTGATACTGCACTAGCCAATAGCCAGCGATGGTGAGAGCTAGCAAGACAAAAAAGGCTATTGTTAGAGGCCAAAACTCTACGACGAAGTCTTTGTAGAAGCTAACCATGCTCTTTCCCTGGAACTCTCGGAAGATGTCACTACTTGCTCGCCTCAGGACGAACGGATAGTAGCCCGTGTCTGATACGTTGAGGAAGATGAAGACCCCTAGTGGCAAGACGTATGCTACATGGCGTACCCAGCGATACCAGCGACTCATCTCGACTCGTCTAGGTAGGTAAGCACCTACGATCATCATGAGGTAGTAGAGGAGCAGTCCATATGCGATGGCGACCATATCCAGTATGTAGCCTCCCCGCATGAGGAGGAGCAATTGCCAGCCGTCTACCGAGGGAAAGAAAGATTGGTTGTAGAAGAAGTAGAGCAGTCGGCATAGCTGCATTATAATGATGGCTAGGAGCGTATGCCAAGCAATTGCTATCCAGCGACTCTTTGTCTTAAACATATTATTGCTGTCCGATAAAAGTCAAAAAAGGACATATCAAGGGGACTCACCCGTTGAATTGAAGTGGCTGAGATCTCTATTCTAGTTTGATATGGGTTGTTTGATTCAGAGGTGAGGTGTGCAAGCCTCTCTTCTTATATGTGTTCACTGATAAATTGAAGAATCTGCTGATGCGCCTTGACCCCTTCGATCGTAAAGGGATTGTCAAATGTGCCCTGTTCGTTCAGACGATTCAAAGCCTGAGCGATCTCTCGCTGATCTTCTGGATCGGTGACACTCTGCTCTAGCTTGGAGACGATACAATTAGTGATCACAGGCCACATGCACTCACGCTGCCAGTGCTTCTTTTGGTAAGGTGTGGCTCGCTCCTCATAGATCTGATAGATGTGTTCCAAACCTTGGATCCAGTTCTTGATCTTCTTGGTCCGACTGGAGGATCGGTCTATGGACCCTATGTTGGGGTAGTAGTAGTAAAGGGGGAGACTCGTGATTACCGTCCGAGGATTCTTTAGGATTACCTCGCTCCACCAGGGGAAGTCTTCGAAGACGACTCCCTTGAGAAAGGGGATATCCTCCACCAGACTCTTACGAAGCAGGTGGCGCCATACGTAGAAGTGCTTGATCGGGTATTCAAGCTTCGTATGGCTATACTCCGTGACATGAGCGAAGACATCGTCGGTTGTGTAGTACTTGACCTTATCTAGCGAAAAACGACGCTTGAGTCCACGAGGCATCGTCTTATCATTGTTAAAGCCAAGCGCATGACGTACGAATAGGCGAGAACGAAAGGGCTGATCTTTATACCAAGAAACAATGTCTGCCCCCTCTTGCTCGACTAGAGCGCAGGCTATCTCAAACGTCTGTGGATGAATCAGATCGTCTGAGTCTAAGAAGTTGATAAAAGTTCCCTTAGCAACGGCCATTCCAGCGTTGCGAGCATCGGAGAGTCCTCCATTCTCCTTCGTAACGATCTTAAAGCGTGGGTCTCTCTCGGCGTACTCTGCTAGAATCTGCGCACTATTGTCGGGACTCCCATCATTGACACAGATAGCTTCCCAGTCGGTGAAGGTTTGCGCTAGGACGCTATCCAGACAGCGTCGCAGGTACTTCTCTACGTTGTATACGGGGATAATGACGGATATCTTAGGCATAAGAGATGGACTATGTATATGGTTCAGACTATGTCGTGAAAGCGCTCGGGTATCTCAACGATGAGGCAGAGTCCCAGCATGGCGGGCTTATTCCACGCATAGGGGGGACGTATATAAGTTTGGAGCTTGCGGGCTAGTCTCGTCGTACTGTCCCACGGACGAGCCTTATGATTGGTCACCTGCTGGATGGTCTTCGACCGCTTAGAGATATGTTTGGTCCAGCCCGCCTCTCGTCGGTCGGGATCGGCAAAGCGAGCCTCGATACGCTTCATGTCAAAGTAGCCAAAGTGAAAGAGGTAGAGCTGCGGATCAATGGTGAAGTTGTGCCCTTTGATACGATGAAAGCCCGATCCCCAGACGACAGGTTGAGCGATGACGCAAGGCTTGGTGTAGCGTGTCGATAGCCGTGCGTAGTGACGCTGCTGGAGGAAGGGGCTATCCTCTCGGATGTCGGCCTCTTTCTCAAGATGCTGTCCTACATCGACGCCTAATCCTGAGACGCTGACGCCTACCTTGATCTGGCTCAGATACTCTTTGAGTCCCATGTCAACGAGCGGGTCGACGACAAGTATTTCGTCTGCATCGACTCCGATGACGAGGTCGTAGCCTCTCGTGGTGAGCAGCTCCTTGGCGCGCTCCGAGAGGAAGGCTAGTCGCTCCTTCTCGGCAGAGACTACCTGTCCTTGGATCTTATCCACCGCCACGACCGTAGCTTGCGGACACCAGTCGGGTAGGGGCTGATCCTTGCCATCTAAATAGATGTAGAGATGCTCCTCGCCTAGCTCTCGCCCGTAGTAGGCTGTCCACCGGCGCAGGTAGAAGTCATCGTTGCGCACCATCGTTAGGGCGGCAACACGCTTGGTCTTCATAGTTGGGCGCTAGGCGTCAATGTTAGCGTAGGTGGCGTTCTCCTCGATGAACTCGCGTCGTGGCTCGACATCTTCGCTCATGAGCATGGAGAAGACGGAGTCGGCGCTGGCGATGTTGTCTATGGTCACCTGGCGGAGGGTACGCGTCTGCGGATTCATCGTCGTGTCCCAGAGCTGTATATCGTTCATCTCACCGAGACCTTTGTAGCGCTGTATCTTGATGCGGTTCTCCTGTCCGTTACCATACTTGGCGACGAAGTCAGCCTTCTGCTCATCTGTCCAGCAATACTCCTCAATACGATCTTTCTTGCAGAGATAGAGGGGCGGATTGGCAATGTAGACGTAACCGTTCTCAATGAGCGGACGCATATTGCGGAAGAAGAAGGTGAGGATCAGCGTGGCAATGTGCGCACCGTCCACATCGGCATCGGTCATGATGATGATCTTGTGGTAGCGGAGCTTGGAGAGGTTGAGCTCCTTGGAGTCTTCCTCCGTGCCGACGGTCACGCCGAGCGCCGTGTAGATATTCTTGATCTCAGCATTGTCTAGGATGCGGTGCTGCATAGCCTTCTCCACGTTGAGGATCTTACCACGCAAGGGGAGGATTGCCTGATACTTGCTGTCTCGTCCCTGCTTGGCTGTACCACCTGCGGAGTCTCCCTCTACGATGAATAGCTCGCACTCGCTGGGATCTTTGCTCGAGCAGTCTGCCAGCTTGCCTGGTAGTCCACCACCCGTGAGAGGCGACTTACGCTGTACTAGCTCGCGAGCTCTGCGTGCTGCGTGACGAGCCTGAGCTGCTAGGATGACCTTGTCCACGATGAGCTTAGCCTCTAGGGGATGCTCCTCGAGGTAGATCTCTAGCGCCTCGCTGACGGCTGCATCAACGATGCCGACTATCTCGCTGTTACCGAGCTTTGTCTTCGTCTGTCCCTCAAACTGTGGCTCAGCGACCTTGACACTGACGATAGCGGTTAAGCCCTCACGGAAGTCATCGCCCGAGATCTCCTCCTTGATCTTGTCTAAAAGATGGGAGTCGGTCGCATACTTCTTGAGCGTGCGGGTCAATCCACGACGGAAGCCGGTCAAGTGCGTACCGCCCTCGATGGTGTGAATGTCGTTAACGTAGGTGTATACGTTCTCCTGATAGGAAGTATTGTAGGTCAGCGCCACCTCTACGGGTACGCCCTGCTTCTCTGTCGTGTGATGGATGACATCGTTAATGAGCGACTCCTTAGCACCATCCACGTAGCGGACGAACTCGCTCAGTCCATCCTCCGAGTAGAAGGTCCACGCCTTAGGCAGTCCCTCCTCATCGTGTGCTCTGTGGTCAATGAGCTTGAGGTGTAGGCCAGCATTCAGATAGGAGAGCTCTCGCAAACGGTGCGAGAGCGTGTCGCTACTATATACTGTCTCACGAAAGATCGTGTCGTCGGGCTTGAAGGTGATGCGCGTGCCTGTGTCGTCGGCTTTACCGACCACTTCTACGCCCGTCAGAGGTTTCCCTCGGCTATACTCTTGGCGGTAGATCTTGCCGTCACGATGCACCTCGGCAATGAGTGACTCGGAGAGCGCATTGACACAGGATACACCTACACCGTGGAGACCTCCTGACACCTTATAGGAGCCCTTGTCAAACTTACCGCCAGCGTGTAGCACCGTCATGACCACTTCCAGGGCGCTCTTGCCCTCCTTGGCGTGCATGTCGACGGGGATACCACGACCGTTGTCGGTTACTTGGATAGAGTTGTCTGGTAGTATCTCAACTAGTACCTCAGTACAGTAGCCTGCTAGAGCCTCATCGATGGAGTTGTCGACCACCTCGTAGACAAGGTGGTGAAGTCCCTTCTCGCTGATGTCTCCGATATACATGGCGGGGCGCTTGCGCACTGCCTCTAGTCCCTCGAGGACCTGTATGCTACTGGCTGAGTAAGCACCTTTTTCCTGTGGTGCAGTCTTTATGTCTTTCTCTTGTTCGCTCATTGTAATAGGCTTATCGTCAGTGAGTGTGAAAAGTGCTACCTGAGTAGCCAGCTTTCCATCCCACTATCTATCTTGAACAGTACAAAGATACAGAAAATGTGAGGATAATCTCTCATCCTTTACTCTGAAGCTTTATCCTGCGACTGTTTTGGTTGCACTTTACGGGTTCGTACGAAGAGCCACTCCTCGGAGGTCGCTTCGTCGATTATCTCTAGCCCCACGGAGGCTAACCCTGAGCAGATGGCTGTGCGGTCCGAGAGGAGGAAGCCACTGAGCCACACCTCGCCACCCGATCGTACGGCCGCTACGTAGCTGGGAAGGTCCTGCAGGATGATGTTGCGGTGGATATTGGCAAAGAGCAGATCCGCCTTGCTGGGGTAGGCGGAGAGACGCGCAGCGTCACCATGTAGTACGCTGATCCGCTCCGTGAGGGCGAAGCCGTTGAGCTGTAGGTTGTGCAGCGTATTGGTCACGCACTCGGACGATATGTCTATCGCCACGAGCGAGTCGGCACCGAGTAGCAGAGCCGCTATGCCGAGGATGCCCGTCCCGCACCCCATGTCGATCACTTGAGCGCCCGCTACGTCGTAGTCAAGTAGATGCTCTAGGATCATGCGAGTCGTGTGGTGCTCGCCCGAGCCAAACGAATTGTACGCCTCGATGAGTAGCTGTAGCTCATGCGTTGGTAGTGTCGGAGCCAGCTCGGGCGTGGTGACCAGCATACGCCCCCGGAGCGATATCGGCTCAAAGGTCGTGCTCCGCCACGCTGCTAGCCAGTCACTGGAGGGTGCCAGCTCGTGGCGGTAGTGCCACGCTATATCATATAGTGTCAGGGCTCCCGCATCTGTGGCGAGCCGGCTGGCAACCTCTCCGCTCTCCTGCCAAGCGTCATCGGAAATGTAGGCGTGAAGCAACCCTTTGTCAGGCTCCTCCTGAAAGCTTTCGAAGCCCCAGTCGGCTAGCATTTGAGCGAGCAGAGGCATCGCCCATTCCGTCTCGCCGAGTTGCTCCGTGGTAAAGGTGTAGTGATGGTACATAGCGTAGTTAAGCGGCTAAGTTCGTTGGGGTTAGTTTGTCTCTCTTGGTGAGTAGTACGATGATGGCGGTGATCCCCTTGCCGATGGATGAGAGGGAGATAGCCCACCAGACGGCTGGCAGTCCCCAGCCTAGGTATATCAGTAGGAGCGCTAGCGGTATGCGCAGCAGATTGCCCACAATGCTGATCACGGCGGGCGTATTGCTTCGTCCTACGCCGTAAAATAGTCCCTGCGTCGTAATCTCCGCCATGATAAAGAGCTGGGAGAAGCTGGCGATGTAAAGGTATCGTCCGCCCTCTATATAGGTCTCAGGATCTGGCACGATCAGCGAAAAGAACGCCTTGCCGAGGAAGAGAAAGAGCAGCGTCCCGAAGAGACCTATCGATAGCGTCATGAGGATCGTCGTCCTGTAGCCACGCCACACACGGTCAAACTGACGTGCCGCATAGTTGTGCCCTACGAAAGTGGCTAGGGCAGTGCAAAAGCCTTGGCACGCATTCCACGTTACGCCCTCTAGCTGTCCGCCAGTCGTCATGACCGCCACGCCGATAGCGCCACCCTGCTCAGAGGCTAAGCGTCCCATAAATATGCTGATCAGCGCAAAGAGCGAGTTGAGTAGCACCACTGGTACACCGATAGCGAAGATGCGTCTGCTCTGCTCTCCCGCTAGCTTTGTCACGATAGAGCTCCCGTCCAGTATCTTGTCGCGGTGCTGCATGCGATAGTAGAGGATAGCGCAGACGGCCAGCTGAGAGATGAGTGTGGCGAGGGCTGCTCCGACGACTCCTAGATGGCAGACGAAGATGAGCAGCGGGTCAAGGATCATGTTGAAGAGTAGCCCCAACGAATTGATCTTGAATGGGGTCATGCTCCGTCCATGCGCATTGTAAATGCCACTCATGGCGAGCGTCAGGAAGTAGCCAGGCAAGCCAACCAATACGATGCGCAGATAGCTTAGCGCCATCTGGTGCACATCCGCTTCTAGATTGTAGATGCCCACGATCGGAGAGCCAAAGAGCAGGTAGACGAGCGCTAGGAGCGTCCCGACGATGAGCGCCCAGGTGGTACAGTGGCGGGCAAACTTGATCGCGAGCGGCTTATTACGAGCTCCGAGACTCTGCGAGACGCACACCTCGGCACTGGTCTTGGTGAGCTGAGCGATCGACGTAGCAATCCATAGGAGCACCCCGATGACACCGACGGCGGCCACCTCACGACTGCCGAGACGTCCGAGCCACGCCATGTCGGTGAAGTTGTACGCCATCTGGACAAACGAGGTGGCGACGATCGGAGCCGCCAGTCGCAGTAGTTGCTTACGGATCGGTCCTTGAGTGAAGTTTATGCTATCAGTTTTGATGATTTTACCTTCTAGTGAGCGCTGTCATCTAGTGCGACAGCCTCGGTTACAAACTCGGTGCAAAGGTATCAAAAATGGGGGCAGCGAACCCACCCCCACGGGCGAAACAACCGTGCGTATATTCCACCTGCTAATGCAATCTCTCCCGAGGAAATCGAGAATCTCTAGGGAGCAAACGGAATTTCCCCACGGAGAGCCGAAATAAAAGTTCGGAAGAATGAAATGAAACTTCGGAAGAAAGATTTCGAAGTTCGGAAGAATTTGTCCGTTCCTCCGTGGAGAATCCAAGATCTCCACCGAGGAATCGCTCGATTTCCTTGATAGTGCCGTCGATGAATTCATCCTAAATAATGCGTCGCCCTGGAAGAAACGACCGTTCTCTCTGGGTGGCAAAGATTTTCATGCCCATGAAAATCCATTTTCCTCCGTATGAAAATCCATTTTCACCTAGATGAAAATCCATTTTCATCCGATGGAAACAGGAAAAGAGGCGGATGAGACGACAAAAAGAGAGGAGATGCCGATGACGACATCTCCTCTAATCAAATATTAGGGCGAAGTTTACCGCTGCGTCTAGCTAGGCTAGTGGCTTACGATAAGCGTAAGACGGTAGTTGCGCAGGGGCATGGGGTAGTTGGCGACGACATCGTAGGCTTGGCTCAGGAGGTTGTTGCACTCGAGCTGCAGACGCAGGCCGTACCCTCGAACGGTGCGCTCGTAGGCGAGGGCTAGGTCGTTGGTGTACCACGGCTGGAGGTGATTCTCGGGGAAGTTTTCCAGCTGACTGTACCGCTCGCCGGCGTAGATAAAGTTGTAGTTGAGCTGCCACCCCTTGTACTGCAGGATAGCCGTGGCGGAGCCACTATGCCAGGGGATGTAGGGGATCTGGTGGCGGTAGTAGCTCTCCTTAGGATCAGTGACCTCGATGGCTCTCTGGTAGGTGTACTGGGCCCGCAGAGATAGCTGCAGATCACGGATAGGGACGAGGCTCCAGGTGCACTGAGCGTCGATGCCTCGTATGTCGACCTTGCCGAGATTGATCATGGTCCAGCGGAATTGCTGTCCCTTGGGGTAGGCGATGATTTTGTTGGTCACGAGATTGTAGTAAGCGTCTACCTTGAAGTCCAGGGTGTGGAGCCACGGCTTTTGCGGTGCGAGCTGATACTGCAGACCCACGTTGTACTGGGTGGTGTGCTCAGGGTCGAGCTTGACATTGCCTATCTCGGTGTAGTATAGATCGTTGAAGGTGGGTAGGCGAAAGCTTTGCTTATAAAAGGCGTTAAGTCGTAGATCAACCGCCTCCCACGGCTTGACCGACAGGATGGCTGCGGGGGTGAGCTTGCGAAAGAGGGGAGCCCGTGTGAGTAGCTTCGCTTTGTCCTGAGCTAGCGTGCCGAGGAGGCTGACCTGCGCATTGATCCACTCATTGGTATAGGTCGAGGCGAGGGCGAGCAGGTGGGTGAAGCGGTGCGGGTAGACGAAGTCGTAGAGATTGGCGTCGAGCTTGTTCCACTGCAGATCATAGGCGGCGGAGAGGTACCAGTGGTCGATCAACTGAAAGGCTGAGGCGACCGAACCGTATAGCTCTTGCTGCTGGTAGAGGTTGTCTACCTTGAAGGCCGCTGTCGGCTCGTTGCGCACGAAGTGGGTCTGGTAGTAGGCATACTTGGCGATGGCGTGTAGACGTATGCGGTCGCTGAGTTGCTGCTCGTAGGTGGTCTGGACGAAGCTGTTGTTGTCCCAGAGGCGCTCACCACGACGCCACACATTATTGACGATGGCGCCTGGTATGCCTCGCTCGCTGTTGTAGTTGTAGAGCTTGACGAGCATCTGCCCGTCGGGGAGACCGATGTGGAGATTGCCCTCAAGTCGTGTGGCATTGATGTCTCCATTGTGCCGGACGGCTGTGGTGTCGTAGGCTATCTCGTGGGTGAGGGAAAGGACTTTCTTGTACCTAAACTTGTACTTGCCGCTACTTTTGATCCACTCCGCATTGAAGGACATAGTGACCCTAGGCTCTAGGCGGTGCTCGATCAGTATGGCGGGGTTGAAGAGGTCGAAGGAGCCAGTCCGTAGAGTTGCTCTCAGATTGGTCTGCGCCCCATCGGTAAAGGTTGGCTTGCGTGTCTGCAGGTAGACGGTACCGCTAGAGCCAAAGTCTTTAGCGGGCTGGAGGTAGCTACCCTTTTGCCCATTGAAGACCTGTATCGCCTCCATATTGTCGAGGGAGTACTGGCCGAGGTCTATCTGCCCGTTCTGCGCATTGCTCAGCTCAACCCCATCGTAGAAGACACCGACGTGGTGGGTGCCCATGCTGCGGATATTGACCGTCTTGAGTCCACCGACTCCGCCGAAGTCCTTGACCTGAACGCCCGAGAAGGAGCGGAGCGCATCGGCTATGGAGAAGGCACTTAGCGCCTTGAGCTCTTGCCCCGAGAGCTGCTGTGCGGGTATGACGCCGCGCTTGTAGTCTGGCTCGCGGGGAGCTCGCACCACGACGGTCTCTAATAGATGCGTCTGTACGGTGTCGTGTGGGGAGGGTTGCTGCGCACATAGCTGAGGTGTGGTGGCGCAGAGGAGGAGTAGAGAGAGGATGAGAGTAGCCATCGGGATAGAAGTCCTAGATGTAAAAAGAGTAGGGGCGAACTCCCTAAGAGTCCGCCCCTACGTTGCTGTCTAACGGACAGAGATGGGCACTTGTCGTGTGCCTCGTTGCCGTCTAGTTATTGCTTTACGAATGCAATGTGAGCGGGTAGCATACCGGTGCGTCCGGTCTGCCACTTGAGCTTGCCATCGGGTGTGTAGCAGTATAGCGTACCACTAGAGACAAAGTCCTTGGCATCCATAATGTAGATGTCGCCCGAAGCGGGGTGGATAGCGAGACCGTATGCGGTCTGAATGTTTGCATCCGTACCATCTGTGACAAAGCTCTCGGTGAGAGGCTTCGCAGCGTTGATGTCGACGAGTCCGAAGCCTGTCTTCATCTTCTGAGCCTCATTGTCCCAGATGCTGCTGTAGTAGTAGAGCTTGTCGCCATAGAAGGCCATCTCAGCACAAGGTATATTGAGCGAGTCAAGCTTAGCGACCTTTTGTGTAGCTGGATCAATGTCTATGTAGTAGAGGTTCGAGGGAACATTTCCATAGTTACCACGAGAGGTTACCCATAGTCTTCCGTTATGGTCCATCCTCAGTCGGTGGAGGTTCATACCGACCTCGATCTTATCTACCTCGGTGAAGCTTTTAAGGTCAATGACTGATAGGGTGCGCTCATAGTTTGGCTTCATATAACCACCAGAGTTAGCGACGTATAGTCTTTCGCCCTTGATAACCATCTCCTCAGGCTGGTAGCCTACGATGACCTGACCTGTGATTGCGAGTGTGTTGAGATTGACTCGGTAGACGGCGCCACGGACTTCCCCCTCAGCGTCTCGTGTGCTCGTGCTGACGTAGCTAGAGACGTAAGCATTGTCCCCGTCGAAGCAGATGTAGCGACAGTTGGGGATGTTTACCTGACCTATGCGCTTACCGCTCTGAGCGTTGAGCACTTCTACCTTGTTGGAGCTGTTGATGACTGCGTATAGTCTAGAGCCGTATGCCTGTAGGTCATTGCCCGTATCTCCAAGCTCCTTGACTACGTTGGGGTTGACTGTGGCGTAGATGTTTCGTGTGTAGGTGCCGTTGACGAGGTTCATGTAGTCCAGCGAACTGTTGTTTGCCTGGAAGTTACCTTCGTTGAGTAGGTAGAAGCCGACTATGCCCCCACTAACTTGAGAACTATTTGCTATCTCCTCCGATTCGGCAGGTACGACGGGTGCGTCCTCGCGACAAGAGTTGAGAAGTCCTAGACTGAGGATACAGAGTAGGAGTAGATTGCGATACAAGTGATTCATAATATGATTGATTTGATTGACTTTGTTGCAAAGGTAGTGAAAGGAATTGGTATAAGCACCTTTGGGTATACTAAAGGCTTCCTGCGAGTGTGCAGATAAGTCGCATAGCATCTGCAAAGGGGGCTAGGAAAAGGTTGCTCTGCTGCCAGAAGTTTGCGTACTGCTTGCCATGATCCTGGCTCGTGAGCGGGGTATCGCTGACGATGCGTAGGCTGACGAGTGGCGTCTGATATAGGTAAGCTGTCTGAGCGATGGCTGCGCTCTCCATATCGACCGCGATGAGGTCGGGGTGTTGCTGCGCGAAGGCTCTCAGGTGATCGGCATCGGGGATGAAGGTGTCGCCACAGAGGAGTAGCCCTTCGTGGAGCGGTATGCGTATTTGCTCAGCCACAGTCGCCATGGCTGCCGCATCTGCTGAATATTGTGCGGGCATGCCCTGTACTTGTCCACGCTCGTTGCCCTCTCCACACCATACGTCGTGATAGCGGTAAGCTGTCGAAAGGCAGAGATCGCCGACCAGCGCTCCTGCGTAAAGTCCTCCCGACACACCGACATTGACTAAGAGCTGGGGCTGGTAGCGCACTATCGCTAGCTGTGTGGCAAGCGCTGCATGAACCTTGCCGATGCCTGTCTCAATGAGGTGAAAGGTCCACTCCGTCTGGTGCCCATCTAATCGTAAGGTGTAGCGATAGCTGGCAAAAGGTGTCTCCTCAACCAAAGTGCGCTCCACTAGCTCCACGGCGGGAGCTAGAGTCTCTATCGCAGAGTGTATCGCCATGCGCTCTTTACTCATGGCGCATAGCAGGACAATGGAGGGGAACATGCGACTAGCTCTTGATCAGAACTTGATGATCTTGGGCTGATTGACTGATTGGGTGGTGGGCTCGGCGCCTTCCTGTGTCGGATCTACGCTGGGGAGCTCCTCTACGTCTGCGCTAGGCATCCTAGTAGGCGTGGAGCGCTGGGCAACCTTTGAGGTGTCCAACGTTTGCGACATAGCAGGTGTCTGGTTGCCGTACTTATACTTAGCACGTCGCTCCTCCACCTCTGAGTAGCTGTGGTTCTTAGCGGGCTCCTCGTCGAGGTAGTCAATCAGGTCGTCACGATCTAGCTCGTCGTCGGTCAGCACGATAGGTACGAAGGTGGGCAGAGAGCTACGTGGCTCGAGGTCGAACTCGGAGTAATACTGGTTGAGTAGCTTGTTCTGCTCCTTCTCGAGCTCCGTCTGGCGCACATAGTCCTCTACATCCATAGCAGTCATAGGCATGTGCGCCTCCTTTTGGAAGCCTGAAGCGATGATGACGACCATCACTTTGTTGCCTAGCTCCTCGTTGAAGGCGTGACCCGACTTGTTGTTCTGCAGATTGCGGATGGAGGAGGTGAGCTTCTTGATCTCGTCCATTTCGTCAGTCGTCAACGCGTTGGACGGGTCGTAGAAGATAGCGAGCTGTAGCCTCGTCGCCGTGGTGATATCGTCGTTGTTGAGTAGCGGAGAGCGCAGTGCCGAGTCGATAGCCTTGCTCACACGGTCGGGTCCCTCGCCGTAGCCGATGCTGATGTGTGCGATGCCTCCGTCCTTGAGCGTGGTGCGTACGTCGGCGAAGTCTTGGTTCATCTCCATCTCGTTGGTGATGACCATGGTGATGGCGCGAACGGCATTGGCTAGGATCTCGTTTGCTTTGTTGAGAGACTCGTCCCAGGGAAGCTCTCCGTAGACTTGGTTGATGTTTTCGTTGGCAATGATAACCAGTGAGTCCACCTCTTGGCGCATGCGCTCGGCACCTTGCGCAGCTTTGATCATACGCTGTCTCTCCTCACGGACGAAAGGCATGAAGATAAAGCCGACCGTGAGCAGTCCCATGTCGCGAGCTATCTTCGCAATGACAGGCGCAGCGCCAGTACCTGTGCCACCTCCCATACCAGCACAGATGAATACCATCTGGGTCTCGTTGTCATCGAGGAGGGAGTGGATGAGCTCTCGGTCTTCTAGGGCGGCCTCTTCGCCGACCTCGATCTTACTTCCCGCGCCCAGTCCCTGGGTTAGCTTCTGTCCGATGACGGCTACATCTTTTAGCCCACTCTTGGCGAGGTCTTGCTCATCTGTGTTGAGGAGCAGATAGGATACCCCTTGGAGTCCAGAAGCGTGAATGTGCTTGACGGCATTGCCTCCAGCACCACCTACGCCGATCACCTTGATCAGCTTTTTCTGAGCAACCGCTTTGTTGTATTTGAAGTTGACGAGCTTGTCTGCGTTATCCATTTGTCGAAAGAGGTAAGAGGTTAGATAAAATGGGAGAGAGTGTGTGACTGACTAATCAATGTCATCGGTCAGTACATCCTTAATCTTGGAGAACCAATTGAAGGACTTCTTCCGCTTGGTACTCTTATGCTCCCGCTTTGTGGCTTTGCGAGGCTGATCAATATCGGGCAGGTCAAAGAGCGACGTCTGAGCTTGTGGCTCGGAATGCTCCTCGGTAGTTTCAGTGCTATGATCCTCTTCGGGAGCTTCCACAGGCTGGCTAGCTTGTACCGTGGCTTGAGCCGCTGGTGTAGCGACCGTGCTTGACGTAGCAGTGGTACTCTGAGGCGCATCGATGGAGCCGATGCAGTTGACCTCCGCACGATAGATGAGTCCTGCACAACCAGCGTAGTCTACATCTCCAGAGAGAGGCGTATCGCCCTTGTAAACCTTATCGTTGAACTCACAAGCTAGCGAAACAAACTTGCTCTCGCCCTGTAGATAGTTCACGAAGCCTGTCATCAGAGCGCCTTGTCCCGCTAAGACAATGCCAGAGCCCAGCCGAGCACCAGCCTCGAAGTCGTGGATGACACGGAGTACGTTTGCTGTGATCTCCTTCATGCGAGCAGTCACGAGGCTGTTGACATCACGCATCTTAAGCTCACGGTCACGAGTCCCATCGGGAGAGCTGAGCGTGAGCGTCTCGTCATCGTAGGCATCGGTAAATGGGGTTGCATTCTCCAGCTTGATCTTCTCTGCCTCGGGATAGGTGATGTGGAGGGACATCAGGTCGTTGGTAATGTTTTTCGAACCAAAGGGGATGACCCGTAGGCACTTCAGCGTATCGTTTTTGTAGATAGCGACAGAGGAAGTGCCCGCACCAATGTTGACTAGCGCTACGCCGAGCGTCTTAGCATCGGGGTAGAGGAGCACGTCCGCCTCGCAGCATGGTGAAGGAAGGATAGCCTCTAGCTCAAGTCCTAGACGGTCCTCGATAGCCATACGGATGAAGTTGACATTGCTAGAGCGGGTCGTGATGAGGTTAAAGTGGATCGAAAACTCCGTGCAGAGCAGACCCTTGATATTCCGCTCCACGCGTCCGTCTACGAGACAGTAAGGGTCAGACACGTCTAGTACCTCGTGAGCGTTGAGTCGGTAGTTCTTGACCCGCTCATTGATCAGGTTGATATGGTAGTCGCTAATCTCCTCCCCGTCAGGATTGTCCATCTTATGATTGATCTTGTAGGAGCGAGACATAAGAGAGTTGTGTAGCTCCTCCATATTGTTGACGACCCCCTTGCGGATTGCGTTGCTTGTGGGCACCTCGGCTATTGCGATAGGGAGGACTTTGCCATCCTTCTTAGTACCTACCATACCCCGTATGGTAGCACTACCTAAGTCTATGGCGGTGTAGAGATCTTCGTTGTATGACATTCGAGTGCTTGAGATTAAGTCGTGAGAGTGGTATTATAAAGTCTGTGCCGGGAGGCTTGGTTGGGAGTGTTGTAGTGCTCCCTCCTCTGACGGAACAGTTACTATCTGGTCTTTGTACTCCAAATTTACTGAAATAAAGCTATTCCAGCCAAATATGGGGATCACTTGCTCTACGAAGAGCTTGAGCTTGTCCAGCTTCTCCTCCCAGTTAGAGCTAGTACCAAGGATAATCTCTGTGTTGCTAGCTCGTGGCGTGGCGATGACCCCTCGTAGTGGGTCTACATAAACGTGGATGAATAGATCTCGCCAGAGAGGATCAGAAAGGATTAGCTGCATCAGTGGGTAAAGCTCGCGAGAAGCTTGCTCTACAGATACGCTCCCGCTGACCGGCAGGAAGGTCGTATAGTAATCCTCGCTACGCTCTATCGGCACCACCGTCTGATCCTTGCAGACGAAGTAGTTACCCTGTGGAGTGAGGAGCGTAAAGAGAGGTTCGCGCTGGAGCATGGATACGTGCAGCACACCCCCTGGAGTGGTGTAGAGGTCTATGTGGCTAAAGAGTCCGTTGCGTATCAACTGTGACTCGATAGCCATCGTGGAGAGTGAGTCTACCGACTGACCTATGGGGCGAAAGCCTAGCGCCTTCAGTTCGCTCACGAGGTCTCGCTCCGGCATCAATGGGTGCTCACCCTCATACCTAATATCCGCCTTCACGTCGACGATACGTGCTGGCGCTATCTGAGGAGGAACGAGTGCCATGTAGCAGAGCAGTCCTACGAGGAGCAGAGCGAGAGAGAGGTATAGGTAGCGCATCCCTTAATTGTTATAGTGTAGCTAGATAATCTCTGATTGGGAGGACCAGCTTGTCAATGTCTCCTGCACCGACCGTGACCACCACGCGTGGTAGTTTTATCTGTCGAAGCAGAGGCAGTAGCTCCTCCTTGGTACATAGCCAGCGGTGTGGCGCTGTCAGCTCCTTGTATATAAGCTCCGACGTGACGCCAGGCATAGGCTCCTCACGGGCTGGGTAAATGTCTAGCACGATCACCTGATCTACATGTGAGAGGCTCTTGGCAAAGTCCTGATAAAAATCTGCCGTACGCGAGTAGAGGTGTGGCTGAAAGATAGCCAGCACATCCTCCGAACCGTAGATCTCCTTGATCGAGCGAATGGAACTGTCTAGCTCCACTGGGTGATGCGCATAGTCGTCAATGAGTAGGTGACGATCCGTCTGCAGTACCAGCTCGAAGCGTCGCTTGGTACCTCGGAAGCTCTCCACGCCTCGTACGATGTCAGCAGGAGCGACCCCGTTGAGATAAGCGATGGTCATAGCTGCCGTAGCATTCTCCAGGTTAGTACGTACAGGCACCCCGAGAGCTACCTGCTCTAGATGAAGCCCCGCCTCTGGGTAGTGCCAGTCGAAGCGGATCGTCCCATCTCCGACGGTCACATGGTCGTAGTAAACGTCCGCCGTCGAGGTACTGCCATAGGTCAATGTGCGTACTCCCTCTGCTAGGTGTGGCTTGATCGGTAGCCCTTCCTTCATCAGTAGCGTGCCACCAGGCTCTATTTGGCTACAAAACTCTTCAAAGCCTGCGAGGTACCCCGCATAGTCTCCGTAGATGTCTAGATGATCCGCATCGGTCGAGGTCACTACAGCCATATAAGGGTTGAGGTGTAGGAACGAGCGGTCATACTCGTCCGCCTCTACCACCAGCAGATCGGAGTGGTCGGAGTAGATAAAGTTAGAGCCCGTATCCACAGCCAGCCCGCCGATGAATGCGGTACAGCCCACCTCCTTGGCACCATCTAGGATATGCGCTAGCATGTTGGTCGTCGTGGTCTTGCCATGCGAACCAGCAACAGCCAGTGTGCGATAGCTCTCGGCTATGACGCCAAGCGCCTCGGCGCGCTTCAGCACACGGAAGTGATGACTACGCAGATAGCATAGCTCAGGGTGGTCGTGCGGTATGGCCGGCGTGTAGATGACTAGCGTATTGTCAGGAGTCATCGGAGCGCTCTCCAGCCACGAGGCGTCGCTGTCGTAGTGTATAGCGATGCCTAGCTGCTCTAGCTCATCGGTGTACATGTTGTGTGCGCGGTCATAGCCAGACACGTTGCATCCCTTGAGGTGATAGTAACGTGCTAGAGCACTCATGCCAGCACCTCCGATACCGATAAAATAAACGTAACTCATGCGTTAGCGAATGGTCTTTGCAAAGTAAAAAGAGACTACCACAGTAGCTCCATCTGATCCACGATGCGCTCTACAGCTTGCGGTGTGGCAAGGTCACGGAGCGCCGCCTTCATCTCCTCTCTCCGCGTCTCATCTTTGAGTAGCTCAGTGATGGTTAGACCCATCTGGCCTACCGCTTCGCTATCGGGAAGGAGGATTGCAGCGCCACGAGTAGAGAGTGCACGCGCATTTTTCGTCTGATGATCCTCAGCCACATTGGGCGAAGGAATTAGGATGGCTGGTAGCTCCGAGAGACAAAGCTCCGAGACGCTCAGGGCACCCGCACGAGACACTGCCACATCGGCCAGACTGTAAGCTAGATTCATGCGCTCTACGTAAGCTGATACGTAAGCCCGCTTGCTAATATCATATTCCTTTATCAGCTCCTGTGCTTCATGCTCGTAGCTGCGTCCCGTCTGCCAGATCAATTGATAGCCTAGCTTGCTCCACTCAGGTAGCGCAGCCACGACCGACTCATTGATCGTCCGAGCCCCTAGACTACCGCCCATGACCAAGATAGTACGTGACAGTGAAGAGGGAAGCGTAAAGTAAGCGCACGCCTCCTCACGGGTCGTATGGTTGTACTCGATAGCGTGGCGTACGGGATTGCCCGTTAGGATGATCCGATCACTCGGGAAGAAGCGCTCCATACCTGGGTAAGCGACGCAGATACACTTCGCCTCACGAGCTAAGAGCTTATTGGTCACGCCAGCATAGCTGTTTTGCTCCTGTAGGAGCGTCGGGATACCGCTACGCTGAGCCTCCTTGAGCGTAGGGGCGCTCGCATAGCCACCCACACCGACGGCTAGATCGGGGTGAAACTCTGCCAAAGTCTTGCGAACCATCAGGCGGCTCTTGATCAGAGAGCGTAGCACCTTAAAGTTGCGCCAGAGACGCTTGCGATCCATCCCCATGACAGGCAGGCCTACGATCTCATAGCCTGCAGCGGGGACACGCTCCATCTCCATACGTCCCAGGGCTCCGACGAAAAGTATCTGACTCTCCGGATAGCGTCGACGTACCTCGTCGGCAATAGCTAGGGCGGGGTTGATATGTCCACCAGTACCGCCTCCGCTGATGATCACTCTAGGTTTGTTTGGCTCTTGCATAGCACGATGAGATCGATAAAGTCTACTGAGATAAAAAAGGGTCTGTCGCAGTCAGCTCTAGCTAGCCCGACTGCTATCGCTTACAAATGTACGAAAAAGCACTCAACCGCCTGCCTCTCCTCCGTTTCATACGGACGAAACTTTATTTTCATACGGAGGAAAATCCATTTTCACCTAGATGAAAATCCATTTTCATGGGGAGGAAACAAGCAAAGGTCCGGCTAAGGGGTTGCGAATCCGCTTGGACAGGTTCGGTAACTTCCCGACGAATCATGTTTTCTCCTGAGGTATTCGGAAATCTCCATGGAGGAAATCAGAAATTCTTCCGAACTTTGAAATCATTCTTCCGAAGTTTCATTTCATTCTTCCTAAGTTTTACTTCATTCTTCGGATGAATTACTCCGTTCCTCGGTGAAGAAGCGAAAATCCCCACGGAGGTGTTTGCACTATTTCCAGCCTAGTTGTAGACCGTATCTGATGTAAAAACGGTACCTTTGCGTCACTACTTAATCATATAACGCTAAGCAATACAAACACTCCTATGAAACAAAAGATCTGTATGCTCCTAGTGGCTCTGGCCACGCTAACGCTCTTCGGAGCTTGCAACAAGAATGAAGAACCAACTAACGACAAAGTCCGGCTCAGTGTGAAGCCTGAGAACTTACTGCTAAAAGTCGGTGAGTCGCAACCGTTGACTATCTTGACCAAGCCTAGTGGTGTCGCCTACAGCTGTACCTCCTCTGATGAGTCGGTAGCTAAGGTAGACGATAAGGGTCTGGTGACTGGTGTCAAGGAGGGCGAGGCTGTCATCACGGTAGTGGCTAAGGATCAAACCAAAACTGCCAACGTGACCGTCGTCAATCCAAATGCAGGTTCGGCGAATCGCTACATCGGCTTAAATAGTCCAAACACGACGATCTCTCCGATATATATACCCTTCTTCCCTGATCTAGCTGAAAGCAAGGAGACTCAGAAGCAGCTCATCGCTGCCAATCTGAAGTATGGCTGGACGCTTCATACTTATGAGGGTGGCGACGACAACCATAGCGATGGCGATGGACATGATCATAACATAATTCGCATGCAGGCTCCTAAGGATGAGAATGGCAAATATACAGACGGTCGCTTCATCATAGAACTCTTTTACCACTATATGAAGAAGGATGATATATACTTCGACTGCTGGACGAGACCTATATTTAAGAAGGATGTCGTCAAGGCTGCTCACGAGGGATCTGAGGAGGATATCAAGGTGCTCCGAGATCTCCTGACCCTCTACGGCTTTACAGAAAATCTGCAAGCATCAAAGTATAAGAGTGGACAGCTAAACTATGAGGGGTACAATATGAAGCAGTTCCCCGAGGGACCAATGTGGGGCTCTATCTACTGTACGAGAGTAGAAGGCGAAAATTCGTATTACCTAGAGTTCCAGGTAGTCCAAAAAGCTCCGAAGAAGAAGTAGTCTTCTCTCGATAGAAGAGCTACTCATACAAACGAAGAGAATACTCAACCGCATCAAGCAGTTGAGTATTCTCTTCGTTTTAAGCTATCGCAAATGAGCGACAGCGGCAGGTGTCGTGGGGTAGCTCTGTGCTAGTAGGGGAAGTCGCTCTCCTCGTCGTCAGAGGCCATAGGGTTGAAGTCTGAGGCGCCGACGTTAAAGGTTTGTCCGAAGGGATTACCAGCATCTGCGCCTGGCGTGACTCCTGGCGTGGCAGATGATGTCTGTCTTGCTTTGACACCATTGATTTGGGAGGTGTAGTGCATGTTTGCCTCTTCGAGTGGGTAGAACTTGGCAAACTCGCCTCGGAAGCCGATACGCACATCGCCGATAGGACCGTTACGGTGCTTGGCAATGATGAAGTAGCCGGTTGAGCTGTGAGAGGGCGATGATGGGGATGTCTAGCTCCTTGGCAAGCATCTTGAGCGAGCGGGAGATGGTGCTGACCTCTTGCTCGCGGTTGCCAAAGTTCATCCCGCTGGCATTCATCAGCTGGAGGTAGTCGATGATGATGATCTTGATGTCGTGCTCCCGTACGAGACGGCGCACCTTGGTACGTAGCTCGAAGACGGAGAGACTAGGCGTGTCGTCAATGTAGAGGGGCGTATTCTCCAAAACGCTGATACGCTCATCAAGCTGGGTCCACTCAAACTGCTCGAGCTGACCGCTCTTGAGCTTTTCGCCAGGGAGCTCGCAGACGTTACTGATCAGACGCTTGACTAGCTGCACGCTGCTCATCTCTAGGTTGAAGAGAGCTACGGGGATCTTATTGTCCACAGCAATGTACTTGGCCATGGAGAGGACGAAAGCTGTCTTACCGATAGCGGGGCGCGCAGCGATGATGATGAGGTCTGACTTCTGCCACCCAGCTGTCATCGCATCGATGCCGTCAAAGCCTGAGGAGATACCGCTGATACCCTCGGCACTATTGGCGGCTGCCTTGATATCATCGATGGCAACTTTGAGGACCGTATTGATCGGTTGTACGTCTTTGCGTAGATGCTTCTGCGAGAGGGCAAAGAGTGCACCCTCAGCAGTCTCCATCTGATCTTCAATGTCAATGGTATCTTCGTAAGCAGAGGTGAGCACCTCGGTAGAGAACTTGATTAGGTTGCGACTGAGGGCTTTTTGCGCCACAATCATGGCGTGGTACTCGAGGTTGGCCGCACTGATGACACGGTTGGAGAGGTCGACGAGGAAGGGCATCCCCCCGACCTGGTCCAGCTTGCCATCACGCTGTAGTCGCTGGCTGACGGTATGTAGGTCTATCGGCTGCTCCTCCAGACTGAGGTCACGCATGACCTCAAAGATGATCTGGTGCGCATTGATGTAGAAGCTCTCGGGCTCTAGGATGGTGCTGATCTCGGAGAAGGCCTCCTTCTCCAGTAGTATGGCGCCCAGCACAGCCTCCTCAATATCTGTGGCTTGAGGTGGTACGCGTCCCTCGGTCGTGCGGTCGAGAGAGGCTTGCGGCTTGCGGAGCTGCTTCTGCTGTGTAGGCTTTAGGGATGGCATGATCTAGATGGTTTGGCTAGGTGAGTGTTGCTTGCGGGGGACAAGTGGGTAGCCTAGACGTTGGAGCCTAGGCTGAGGCGATAAGATGAGCTGTGGAGGGGCTTTAGTCGAGCTTGAGGACAGCGAGGAAGGCTTTCTGCGGGATCTCCACGTTGCCGATCTGCTTCATACGCTTCTTACCCTCTTTCTGCTTCTCTAGTAGCTTACGCTTACGGCTGATATCACCTCCGTAGCACTTGGCTGTCACATCTTTGCGAACTGCCTTGACGGTCTCACGGGCGATGATCTTAGCTCCGATGGCGGCTTGGATGGCTATGTCAAACTGCTGACGCGGGATCAGCTCCTTGAGCTTCTCGCACATACGGCGACCGAAGGGGACGCTATTGTCAAAGTGCGTCAGTGTCGAGAGCGCATCGACAGGCTCGCCATTGAGGAGGATGTCTAGCTTGACCAACTTGGAGGGGCGGAAGTCGCTCAGATGATAGTCAAAGGAAGCGTAGCCTCGTGAGATGCTCTTGAGCTTGTCATAAAAGTCGATGACGATCTCCCCAAGAGGCAGATCGAAGTAGATCTCGACACGATTGCCACTGATGTACTCCTGCTTGATAAGGATGCCACGCTTGTCGAGGCAGAGCGTCATGATAGGACCGATGTAGGCGGTATCCGTAATGATCGTGGCTCGTATGTACGGCTCATCGATGTGATCAATCTGCATCGGATCGGGTAGGCCAGACGGGTTGTGCACCTCGGTCACGCCACCCTTCTTGTCATAAACGAGGTAGGAGACGTTGGGGACGGTCGTGATGACGTTCATATTGAACTCACGGTCGAGACGCTCCTGTATGATCTCCATATGGAGCAAGCCGAGGAACCCGCAGCGGAAGCCGAAGCCTAGAGCTGCGGAGCTCTCCGGCGTGAAGGTGAGCGAAGCATCGTTGAGCTGTAGCTTCTCAAGCGAAGCGCGCAAGTCCTCAAAGTCTTCCGTGTCAATGGGGTAGACACCGGCGAAGACCATCGGCTTGACCTCCTCAAAGCCTGCAATAGCCTCTGAGGCGGGGCGCTGAATGTGCGTGATCGTATCGCCTACCTTGACCTCTTTGCTGGTCTTGATGCCAGAGATGATGTAGCCCACGTCGCCTGTGTTGACCCGATCTCTCGGCATCATGTCAAGCTTAAGCACGCCTACCTCATCGGCATCGTACTCCATACCTGTATTGATGAACTTGACTTTGTCGCCCTTGGCAATAGAGCCGTTGACAATCTTATAGTAGGCGATGATGCCACGGAAGGGGTTGAAGACGGAGTCAAAGATGAGTGCCTGCAAGGGAGCTTCGGGGTCGCCCACGGGTGCTGGCACACGCTCTACGATGGCTTCGAGGATTTCGTTGACACCCTGTCCCGTCTTACCGCTGGCAAAGAGCACTTCGTCCGGATCTACTCCCAGCAGACTGACGATCTGGTCCTGCACCTCTTCGGGCGAAGCGCCTGGCAGGTCGATCTTGTTGACCACTGGGATGATGGTCAGGTCATGATCGATCGCCATGTAGAGGTTGCTGATGGTCTGCGCCTGTATTCCCTGCGAAGCGTCTACGATGAGTAGCGCACCCTCACATGCAGCTATGGAGCGAGACACTTCGTAGCTGAAGTCCACGTGTCCTGGCGTGTCAATCAGATTGAGCGTGTACTCCACATCATCCTTAGTATAGGACATCTGTATGGCGTGGCTCTTGATGGTGATGCCACGCTCACGCTCTAGATCCATATTGTCCAGGACTTGATCCTGCAGATCTTTCTTTTGGACTGTATTGGTATACTCCAAGAGACGATCGGCGAGGGTACTTTTGCCGTGATCAATGTGAGCTATGATACAAAAGTTACGTATGTGCTGCATGTGCTAAAGGGATTCGTGCGCTAAACAAAGGGCAACAGTGCTACAGCTTATCTGCTGTAAGAAAGGAAATAAAGGACGGAACCGATAGGGGAGGCGAAGATTACTCCTCTTCGTCCTCCATATTGGTGAAGACGTTTTGCACATCTTCATCCTCTTCGAGTCGCTCGATGAGCTTGTTGAGCTCTTCGCGCTCCTCAGCGCTGACCGAGCGGGTATCGTTGGGTACACGGATGAACTCGACCGAGCTAATCTCAAATCCCAGCTCCTCGAGCTTGGCTTGGAGAGCACCGTTCTGAGAGAAGTCGCCCTCGATGACCCACTCCTCCTCGTCTTGCTCTATATCCTCCACGCCATAGTCGATCAAGTCAAGGATTAGCTCCTCCTGGTCTATCTCCTCCTTGGGCTGAACGTGGAAGACGCAACGGTGATCAAAGAGAAACTCCAAGCTACCTGTCGTCCCGAGATTACCGCCAAACTTATTAAAGTAGCTACGCACGTTGGCGACCGTGCGAGTCGTATTGTCTGTTGCCGTCTCTACAAAGATGGCTATGCCATGCGGACCGTAGCCCTCATAGTTCATCTCCTTATAATCGGTGTTGCTGTCCTTGTCGGTAGCCTTTTTGATAGCACGCTCCACGTTCTCCTTAGGCATGTTCTCCTTCTTTGCCGTCTGGACGAGGACACGTAGTCGTGGGTTGGTGTCAGGATCAGGTCCGCCAGCCTTAACGGCAATGGTGATCTCTTTACCTAGCTTCGTGAAGACACGAGCCATGTTGCCCCAACGCTTTAGTTTGCGTGCTTTACGATATTCAAATGCTCTTCCCATGATTGGATTGGATACTTAACTATGTTAGTTGATT
>QWCB01002615.1_pt1 | contig 34841 bp, 57 predicted proteins | sample 1972511 | NCBI WGS metagenome assembly QWCB01 (sample SAMN09866719, study PRJNA288562) | Human gut metagenome isolate term5_stool, whole genome shotgun sequencing... | isolation source: gut | host: Homo sapiens | place: USA: California | reverse complement strand
ATCGCCACTGCGTTGATGATATCGGCAGCCGGGAAGTCAGGCATGTAAAACATTCCCACAACGCCCAGAATGCCCCCAATTAGGCCGCAGATCACCGGCAGCCACTTATTGTCAACCTCTGTTGCTTTGACGGCCATAGCGGCCAGATAGCAGATCACTGTAATTCCTGCAACACTTGCAATTCCAAAATTCATAATTATTCCTCTCTTTCCAGATCACTAATTCTGTGATTGACGACCTTAATCTGTTCCTGTATAACTGCCTGTGTCTCCTCCAGCTTATAGGTCCGCTCAATCACCGTGTTATGCTTGTCTACCTTTTTTTCCAACTGCTCTAACCGGTAGGCGGTCAGTTTCGCTGACGCGAACACGCCGGCGAATGTACCGATTGCACTGCCTCCCAGGCCGATCAGAGCCACCATTACATCTGTAGGCATATGTAAGCCCTCCTGTCAGTTATTCATGCTCGCAGTCCTTGTGCCCCGGACCTCCCGGTACATGCCCTGGCTTAAACTGTCTGTGATCGGGGCCGCGGTCTCCCTCGTACGGCGTGCTGTCGATCACTGGCTGTCTGCCGGGATCCTCTTTTCCGGTTGCTGGGCCGTAAGGTACGGTTGTTTTGTAGTTTAAATCTGGCTTGTTTTTGTTCATAGTTGATTCCTCTCTTTCTTGATAAATAAATTAAGCCGCTGATTTGTGGCAGGTTACGCATTATAAAATTTTGTAATGCGGTCGCGCTTCGCCCCACCACCAGTACCGTAGCCAATCGTCCAGCACAATCCCGGCCAGACTTACCGGCAGCCAAAGAAGGCAATACTGTGGGCAGATCTGACCGAGTATGTTACCAGGCAGGTGACTGTAATCCCATATGTTCCAGCCAAGACACAGGTTGACCACACAACCGGTCAGGAATTCCAGTGCTGTGATGATACCAGTGCCGATCAGGATCTGCTTCCACAATGCCATGCTCCATGGCAGGATCTCGTTGATCAGGCCGAGGGCCGCGAAACAGATACCGCCCAATAAAAACATAGTCCAGTGGCTCCGGCCGCGCCATGTTAGTTCCAGAATCACGTACAGCAAGCCGCCGGTGGCCATTAGAGCCAGGTACTTACGCATGTCTGGTTCCTCCTCCAGCCTGCGCCGCAATATCTACCAGATACGCCTGCAGTACCTCGCTCTGATACTCAACAGGCACGTCAGCGCCGTAAGAGATGTCCTGTACCTCTTCCGCGGTCTGGCAGCCGGCAATCCACATATTAAGTGCATTGCAATAGGTCGTGTGGTAGCTTACGTGCCACATGGCCGCTGTGATAATGGCCAGCATATCTGCTGCAGTGTAATAGCGGCATGGCTGTCCATCGGCATGGTACTCGATCTGATCCGCGCCTGAGGTCACCTGGATCTGCTTACCGAAAAGGTTAAGTTGGTCTTCGATAGTCAGCGCGAAATGTTCCATACTGCCGCCAGATAATGGAACATCGATCCCCTTATAGATCATCTGCTCGCAAGCTGCGGATACCTCCCGGCACTTCGCTGCCTGCAGTTCCTCCAGTGTCGGAACATATGGCTTCGGAGGTTCTCCCGGCCCCACTGGTGTCTCTGGGGCTGTGTAGACACTGCCATCGTTGGACAGATAGATCGTCTGGCCCTCATCACGATACAGGGTATCGTATCCGATAATTGTAGTAGCTTCCGTGCTGTCATCTGTATAGATGGTGATATCCCCCCATACAGATGGCACGGTATCAGGAAATACAAGCTGCATGACATTTTCCGATACCGGACGGATCGATTCGATCTCAAAAAGAGTCTCCTGATTTCCAATTCTGATTTTTTCCATAATTTATTACTTCCTTTCTTGATTTTTTGTATATAAAAAGGCCCAATGTGGGCCTGAATTTTCCATTTTTATGGTGTTGACTAAATGATATAGTGATTTAAGCAACCAAAGAAGGACTATCACCCGCGTGCGTGTTGCTATAACCAATGGAGTGGGCACGTATAATGTAACTCAGGTCGGCTTATCTGGCGGAAATTGCATACCGGTAATATACAGCATGTCGGACGGCATATTTTGGTCTGAAGTATCAGTCGCCATACAAAATGATTTGGTCGTTGTTGGATTCAGTAGTGGACAGAGCGGTTGGGCCGAAGTCAATATATTTTCCTTCGAATGATCAATTTACCGTTACTGGTATTGACCATATAATTTCCCATTGTGCTGTTTTAGGATCATACCTTACCAGATTGACACCGTTATTATAAAATTCCAGTGACGATTTTGATCCATCGTTATGTTTAAAAACAAAATATCTTTTTTCGCCGTCAGTGCCGAATTCCATACCATTAACGTTTCCAACGATAGCTAAATCACTATATCATTCAGTGCTCATATCACCTTCATTTTGCCCGTTTCCCGCGCTTGCATGGCCATCAGGGTAAACTTAATAGAGCGACCCCAAAAGCCCGCTTAAATCAGCATATAATATACAGTTTTTAAGCGTATTTTCTATGCGATGCCTGGACGCTTTCGGTCTTAACGGTACAATAGATCATTGTCGTGTCTAGCTTCTCGTGTCCCAGGAACTCCTTGACCTGCTCGATCGGCATTCCACGGGATAAAAGATCCGTTGCGATCGTCCGACGGAATCGATGTGGGTGCACTCCCTCAACTCCGGCTCTCCGCCCCAACTGGCGGAGCATATACTGTACCCCGGCTACCGTCAGGCGGCCATGCGGCCGGTCCAGCGTCGCGAACAACGGCCGGCCCTGTAACTCCTCCATGGTCATTCCTTCATTTTCACAGCGCGTCCTAAGATATCGGCGCAGATAGAACTTAGCTCCATCTGTCAAATATGTCTTTCTCTCCTTGCTACCCTTACCATATACAATAAGTTCTTGTTTCCCCATCTCAATATCTCCCACGTTAAGCGATACCAGTTCCGAAACCCTGACGCCGGTACTATATAGAAATTCTACCAGCGCTCGATCCCGCAGCTCGCTGCAGCTGGTCCGCAGCGCTTCCATCTCTGCTGCCGAGAACGGCTTTTTGATTGTCTTCTCGATCTTTAATAGACCTACCTTTTTAACTGGATTGCTGCTCACCAGATCCTCTGTGATCATAAAGTCCCAGAAGCTGGACAGGTAATGGAGCCGTGTCTGCATCGTTGACATCTTAATCCCTCGGCGCTCCCTCATCACACCGTAATAATACCGCAGATCCATGCCGGTGATATCCTCCAAGCGCTTCCCCAGGAAATCCAGCATATTGCAGATCTCCCGGGTGTACTGCTTTAACGTATTGGTCTGCCGATTCACCGCCTTTTTCGAAGCCACAAACATTCGGATCTTAGCCTCGTCGCCGTCTTCCCCGCTGGCCGTCAGCTCCGTGCACTGCTCCTGGACTTCCATGCCGTGGAAATTGACGTACAGTACATTGCTTAAGTGCTCCAGCTGATCCTGGCTGAGATGCGGTGCCATCTCATTGACTACATTTTCGAGTATCTTCTCTACCATATAAATAAGCCCTCCTTCACTGATCATTGTAAAGGGTAGGGCCTTATATCGTCCACCGATCATGTTCGTTACTAAGTAAAATAGTGATTTAGCAAAAGCAGTCTACTCAAGTAATCTTATGGCTCCTAGTGATGGCCCTGTTTTTCTCCGCTGGGATGTTGATACGTTAAATACACCCTTCAAAGCAGGACTTACATATAATACTGCTGGATTTGCCTTTGTGTATGGCGATTATTCTAACTATCAAACGGTAGTGGCCTTTGTTCAAGGACAAAGTTACTTTTTTATTCATAGTGTTGATAGCGGAAATGTTCATGGATGGAAGAAATTCCCTGCTAATTGATCATTTAATTTGTTGAATATGAAAAGCTTGCAATTATATTTCTTGTGTTTTCTCCATATGTAGTTGCTTTGATTTTTCCTTCAAAAAGTATTATTCCGACAGGGTGGTTTATCGCACCGGGCTCTTCACCTATGCCTGATGCGCCTGTTGGATATATAGGAAGGAACCCATCAGGTAAAATACCGATATCAACATAAGTGTTTGTATTAATTACACTATTATCAGCTTTTCTTATTGCCAGATTGATAACACATATCCCTGAAGATTTATCTTTTATGATCCGGGTGGCCCATGTTCCATAGATGGCATAACCAGGGTTTAATGTAATATCTTTGACAATTAATCCAGTTATGCTGGCTAAATCACTATTTAACTGAGTGTAAAGGTCCATCAAAGCCTTGCCCTGGGCTGCTGAAAGTGGTAATTTGGCATTATTGGTCACGCAGTTGTTTACGATCTGGCCGATCAGACACGCGCCCTTAAACGCTGCTTTCACGTTACTTACTATTGTGGACAACTTCCCTTTACTTTTGATGTTATTGATTGCTGTAGCAGCATCTGGGACCGTCGTACTCCCAGAGTAATCTTCAAAAGTCGGTGTATCCAGGTCTTTCAATGCAGCATCTGCTTTATCCCAGTTATTGTTCTGATCCTGAACTGAGTAGAAATCGCTCTCATCTGGTTTCTTGAAATTATAATTTGTCGTATTAGTTGCCATTCGGTAACTCTCCTTTCGATAATTCATTGTGTGTCAGCTGTGCCAGCTCGGCATGCTGATAGGCTTGCAGTTCCTGAATTCTATTTTTAAGGTGTCCGCCACGGATCCGCTCATGCGTATACGCCGCCAGTTCTGCATGTGTAAAAGTTCCAACTGCGCCATAGGTGTTAAAAATGTACTCGTACAGCACCTTCAAATGAGCTGGTACTGCCTCTTCTATCGTCTGTTTGATATCTGACATATTCCCGGGTATACCAGATGTACCCGTGAAACAGACAGTGATTGTATACGAAGGAAAATTCTCCACGATATCAACAGCTGCGCTTGTGAAGCTTTCCGCAATGTTCTGAATCAGCGAAGCAGTTGTTGTCCCAGCTCCGGATATCTTCGCCTTAATGCGTTCCTGACGATACCGGTCGGATTTAGCGGCGTCAGGGACCAGGCCCAGTAATCGTTCGTATCGGGCAAGCGTATCCGAAGCTGATCCCACAAAACAGTTATCGATGGTCTTATACATTTCTGTGTCAAGGCTATCTGACTGTTCTGACAGAATACTTTGCAGCGTCTTCATCGTCTCATTGTTTTCATAATAGACCGGAAGCAGTTTAATTAATTCCATAGATCCTCACCTCCGAAAAATCTACAGTTCCTATAACCGGAATGGCTTTATCAGTAATAATTACATTTGCCATGGAACCATTCAACGTTAGGTTATCATAATCCTGTACGCCTTCCGTGGCCAGGAGCAGGCTCCCGATCCGGGCATAACTCACACGATAATCCGTAAATACCAGTCCTTTTAGGTACGTGTTTAGAGATACCCGGAATGCCTGCAGCACATCATCTTTGGCTTTGCTGCCGTCCAGGGTAACATCAGCCACGACGTTGACAGCCATGGAAGACGGGCTGTCGATCGTGACATTCGCTCCGATGGGGCGGACCATTTCCATATAAGCCGATACTGCGCTTTCCAGAGATGTGTCTATATTTTTATCGTTGTCCACAATTAGGACTGTCACGGTACCAGGACCACTGGCCAGTGGAAATACCCTGGCATCTCCGACACCTGGCACATCTAAAGCCCATAACTTATAGTGGTATGCATTTCCTGACGTGGCTGGCAGCTGCACTTTTTGCAGGAATCTCTCCCGCAGGGCCCCGTCCGTCTCCTCGTCAGCTCCTGCTGATATGATGTCAGTCAGTTCCGCGGTCACTCCCGTTATATTTGATATCGGCTGCACGGATCCCGAATACTGGTTTCCAATGTCACCCGAAGTTTCGCACTGAGCCTCGTACTCCGTACCAGACGCCAGTTCCCTTGTGACAGTATAGACCAGGGAGTTCAGCCCCCAGCGGCTGCCGATCGGAACTGCTCCTGTTGTTATCATTTTTCGCACTGCAGCGCTGGCAGGTTTCCTCGTTACACCGAATGCAGCTACTGCCCTGTCAAGATACTCGCCGACTGCGGTATCCGGAAAGACCAGATCCAGATAGTTTTCCAATTGGAAATTCTGCTGTGCCAAAAAGTAAGCACACGGCGCCAGAGCGTCATATATGATGCTTCCCTCCCTCTTATCCACGTTACTCGGTACTCTGCCCAGCATGGCCTGTAACAGCTCCTCATATGTCATACGGGTACCTCCATTTCTATTTCGATATCTCCATAAATACTGAAGACATTAAAAGAGCACTGGCACGTGTCCCCAGTAAAAGAAAAGCTGAATCCATCAACCTCCTGTATCCTGTCGTCACGCAACAGTGCTTCCCGTATCATTCTCTTCATTTCTGCCCGTACATAGGGCTGCTCCTCTCCGATCAGCTCTTTCCATGCAATACCATAACTGAAACTGTATATGGGGTACTCATACTGATCGGTATCAAGTACCTTATAAATAGCCTGTTTTAATGCTTCCTGATCGTCTACATACCCTTCTATCTTACAGGGCGATACTTTATAAGTCTTTCCTTCAAAAGTCCGTTCCTGGAGTACTATGCCGGTTGTAAGTTTCATGTTAACCTCCTGTCTGATATGGCTTCCCGATGATTTCCAGAATATAGTATTCCCGGCCGCCGTCGTTGCGAAGAAGCCTGACTTTATCACCGGCAGCTATCTTCGATACCATATTCCCGGTTATCATGCTCATGGGGATCGGAAGGTTCCCGACCATAACGGAGTTCCCTTTGTACTCCCCGATTACTACCGCAGCCACCTTCCGGTTGTTCAGATAATTGTTTACTATCGTTTTTATGACATTAAACAGTTCGTTCGCTCCATTCCTGTCATTCACCGGCCATCACCTCAACTTTCATCGTGTGAACCGGCAGAAAATCGTGGGTAACCTTTTTCACGATCAGCCTATGGCCCAGTCCCATCTCATCTATGCTTCCATAGATGCTGTTTCCGGCACGCACCCGGAGATCTCCCAGGCATTCCAACTTCAGACTCTCCTTTTCATGGTTGTACAGCTTCAGGAGATTATTGGCGCGCTCCTGGGCTTTTGCAGCATTGTCGATCCCGGAAGCCGACGTCTCAAAATACTGGAGCAGCCCGTACCGGTTTATGGATTCCTGATCGGCTGCGGCACCTACATCCATTTTCTTGCTTTCCTCATCTTTCCAGCCTACCTTGATCCGGTTATAAAAATCATCATCAATAGACTTCTCCCAGCTGTAACCGGTGCACAAGCTCCGGTCTCCCAGTACAAGAGGAAGCTGTAGGTTCCGCATATTCCAGAGGCATATGGATCCATACTCATCACGGACGCAGTACATTTCCTGCGTTGCGATCAGCGTATCGGAGATGGCCTGCGTCACTTCATCGAGCCAGGTCTTGTCTGAATCGGCGATTGTCGGCAATACATAACCCAGATCCTCCATGGTGCCCGGCTTCAAAGACAAGAAGGTACACATATTCTGAACCAGGTTCTTCAGCGTCCCGTTTTCCAGCACAATGATCTCCTTCGCTTTCGCATACCGCAGCTGGTCATAGGCTTTAACCTTAATAATTCCAGATTCGTCGCCGGATACCTTAAAAACAGTTCCAAAAAAGATGCCATCGGCCTGATCGTTATCAGTCAGGCGAACGACATCTCCGTTTTGTAATATTAGACCATCATTGATATACGAGATGTCCATGCTGCTGGATCCATCATTCAGCGCATCGGACCACGATATCTCTGTACACATGCCCGATATATCGTAAATATATCCTCCTGTTTCGACTAATACTTCCATATACACCTCCTATGATGGGATAGTGAATACCTGGCCCGGATAGATCAGGTTTGGATTCTTAATATCTGGATTGGCTGACATGATCTTCGGATATTGGGATCCATTGCCATAATACTTCTTAGCTATCCCCCACAGCGTATCTCCTGACTGTACTGTGTGTGTTTTATTTGCAGTTACCGCAGGATTCTCAGCAAGGGGCGTTTCCTCCTGCTTTACCGTAGCATCAGGAGCCTGGACAGCTACATACCTTTTTCCGGCCCCTTTATACTCCATGAGTGTCAATGATATATACTTATCCCCTTCTTCTCCTGCTTTTTCCACTACCTCTACACTCTTTACCAGTACCTTGACGCTGATATCATCTGAAATATCATTCGATGCAATGAACCGGATCGGCTTCTTATTCTTCTGAGCCTTCCGGAACATCTTCTCGTAATAATCTGCATCGGCTTCTGTACCGGATTCCATGTAGCTGACATTGTGTCCCGGGAACTCAGCCTCAAAGCTGAACTCCTCCAAAGCACAGTAGGAAGGGATAGAAACCTGCCCTTCCTCCAACACCTGATACGTTTCGATATTAAGTTCTCTTGATCTCTTAATCTCCTCCGGATTGACCGGAAGCTTATATTTCTTGCTGCCATATTTGAAATATACCGAGTATGACATTAAGCCGGCACCCCCTCTGGAGCAGTTGCAATCATTTCTTTGAGCTGTTCAGATACATGACTCATGATGTTGTCGGTATCTACCTCTTTGGTAATCGGACCGCTGAATTCTACCTTAATATTTGGCGCAAGTGTATTTTGGGAGATGCGGGCAATATAATCGCGCTCTGCAAGCCTGCGCATCCATTCGATATCCTCTTCATTCTCGACCTTCACCGCGCCACCTTTTCCGGTCCCTTTCACAGTTGCTGGATTACCGGCAGTAGCAAACTGGCTGTAGTCGATACCACCTGCATTAGGGTCAATTTCCAAAGCACTTCCAAAATCCCATTTGTCAATGAAATCCCCAACACCCTTTCCTTTTTCTCCCCATGCTTCTGCTGTGGCGGCGATATCTTTCGTATCCATCCGCATATCGTCCAAAGATACATAATCATCAGCTTTAAAGCTGTCTCCCCATGACTTTAGTTTAGTTGAAAATCCTCCGACTGCTCCCGCCAAATTAGAACCGAATACTCCGTCGATTGCCGTTGCAATATCCTTGATAATGGTAAGAACGCTAGTAGCCATTCCGATAAATAAATTAACGATTGCCTGTATAGGATGGTGAAATACATTTGCCAAAAATTCAGCAAATGATATGAATAAATTCCACAGGCTGGATATAATGTTATACCCTGTTCCGTAAAATGCTCCAAGTAATCCACCGATAAAGCTAAATATATCCGCAAAGGTTACTCCAGTAGATGTCAGGGCTAAAACAATAGCCCCCAGAGTAGCGATAATCAAAATCAACGGCCAGTGTGCCGCAAGAGTAGCTCCAGCTGCTACAAGCATCTGCCCAGCCCATAAGCCTGCCATAATAATAGCAACCGCAAAAAAAGTCCTTACGATGGGATCTCCTCGAATAAATGCATCAATCAGCCAGTTGGCTCCCTCTGCAATCGCCGCAATACCTTCATTCAATGCAGCCAGAAGTGTCTGCGCTCCACTGCTATTCAGCAGGGTATTTAGCTTTTCCATTGTGGGGCCGAAAGCCTCCAATGCGTTATTTGCCATAAGCTGCCCGACATCGGCAAAAGTCATTGGCATTTCTGCAAATTTGTCATTAATATCGTCAGCAGCCGTAAACATTGCATTCTTAATAATATCGGCTGTGATAAGTCCATCAGAAGACAATTCCTTCAGTTCACCTTTACTTTTTCCCATATACTTAGCAATTGCATCAGCAACCATAGGCGCATTTTCCATAACAGATCGGAACTCATCACCCTGCAGCTTACCGGCCGCCATAGCCTGTGTCAACTGTAAAAATGCAGATTGCTGCTCCGACGTTCCGGCTCCTGATACTTTCAACGATTTTTGCAGAAGTTCAGTAAAACCGATAGCTTCGTCATTTGATGTAAAACTATCTCCGGCAAGGAGATTCATTTTGGCAACTGCTCCGGCCATGTCTGTATAACTGCCTCGTGACCGGTTTGCGGCATCGAAAACCTTATCCTGCAATTCTGCTGGAGTCTGATTGTCATCATTAACCATTCTTAATCTGGCCGCTGCATTGGTATAATCGTCTACCAAGTCCATACCTTTCTTCACAGCCGCCAAACTGACCACTGTTCCAATTAAAGTTTTTAAACTGCCGTTCGCCTTATTGGCTTTCCTTTCCGTATCAGAAAGAGAATTGTTAAACTTTGTCATTTTAGGAGAGGCAGCCTCGGATCCATTTCCCGCCTTTGTAACCGAGTCATTTACCTTATCGGCAGCCTTTGATGCTTTAAGCATTTTATCAGTCGCGGCATTCGTCTTGTTCATCATTTTATTAATCTGCGAGCTATACCCATCCATAAGACGGAACATAGCGCTTAATGTCGGCATAATCCACCTCCTATTTCATCTGGCTGGCAAGTCTTTTCTCTTCTTCTATTCGAAGATCTATACTTGCGTATACGACAGCTTTTTCCTTTTGACTCATAGCTTCTAAGACAGTTGGCAAAATGTGAAGTTTCTGCAGGGCAAAGTGAGTATAATTCATCTCAACATCACCCTGCTTTATCAGTTTTTTGCCTCGTCAATATCTTCGTTGATATCCTTATCCAAGCCAGATAATCCCTGTACAGCCTCCATTAGTGTTGCAAACTCCCCAACATAGAGCATGGCTACAAGAGTCTTGTCAGCACCTAAAGTGCCATATGCTCTCTGTAATTCTGAATTTTCCAGATCAGGTTCCACGACCGCCGCCGCAACCAAATTCTGGTTATATGATACTTTATCAAAATACTCATTCCCTTTTTTATCTTTTTTTGTATATTTCCGGAGCAGTCCATCATTTTCCTGCTGAGTGATTGGGCGGATCACGAATGGAACCGGTTTTCCATTTTCTTTGAATCGTTCAGATACAATCACCTCTTTATTTTCCGCTTGCTCCGGATGTAAAAACGCATTTAAGCTTCCCATGTTTAGCTCTCCTCTCAATCAAAAAGAGACGCTAGCTTTGCGTCTCTCAACTGTTTAACTTTTTCCATTTTTTCCAAGTCATGTTTGCTGGAACTTCTATATTTTTACCTGTTTTTGGATCTCTGGCGACCCTTATTTCACCTTCCTTGTCATCATCGTCAAAATACGGAACTGTCGTACAGCGGCACCCGCGGTGCAGCGGAGGCAAATTCTTGCCTATCACACTTCCCTTAATTTTAATGACCTTTCCGTCCATGTTTCCACAAACGGGGCATGTTTTATTATCTAATGTGGCAAGAAACGCTACTTTATCGAATCCGTCTCTTACCAAACCTTGAATATCGCACAAAGTCATGTATCTAGACTCAAGATAGTCAATTTCCAAATACACCTCTTTTTGTTTTTCTTTATCTGGACAGGCCCATTTTGATACTTTGTGAGGGTGCGCTCCTGTTAAAGCGCAGTAGACAGCATTATGCAACATTTCAGGATCCGCCTTCATCGTATAAAAATACTGTATGGTGGATTCTGTTTCTTCGCTCAGCCCTTGTTCAAGCTCCTCTTCCCAATCAAATCCTAAACTGGGCTTTCCACTCTCAACATTCCATTTGCAAATGATCCTATATGCTCCTTTAAAGTCCTTGCGCCTTAACGCCTTCATGGCCTCCTGATAGCAAGACTCGTCACTATCAACGACTACCGCCAGATCCTTATGCTTCAAAAAATCAAATAATCCCATTTCACCACCCCCTTCTTACCATCAATTATAATAGTTCCCGAGGCAAGTGTAAATGACTTATCTCATATTCTCCGGAAAGGCATAACTCTCCAATTCATCCACATCATCAAACGTAAAATCAGTATCTACAGTATTCAGATCTTCGCTGGAATCGTACCCGGCGTCCCACAGTAGATGCAGGATCCTCATTCGTGGTCTGAATACTGATCTGCGGAACCTTGCCCTCTTTGATATACTGCTGATAAACAGCAAGCGCGGCGGGGCTTACGTTGTACATAGTCAGTGTTCCTTTTCCCTCTGCGCCTACCACCTTATGCTGTGTCATACGATGCCCCAGGAGCCGCTTTGCCAGCACCTTAAATTCGATGCTGGCATCTACTTTCGATATCTCGAAAAAATACCGGTTCTGGCCATCGATTGTGATAAAAGCGCTGCCTTCACTTCCTGTCACCAGATCAGTGAGTTTTGTGTAATTTCCCATGTCATATCCTCCTTACGACAGATTAACTGTGATATATATCTTCTCTACGCTGTCAACCGGCTGTACCGCTGCTTCGATTACAACAGCATCCGAATCATTTCCCTTTGTGACCGCAACATCGTCAGTCACAAAATTCTGAACCGCCCCCATCGCCTGAAGTGTAGTAAAATAGTCCACCAGAGACGCCTTCAGAAGAGATCTGCCTTCATCATTATTATTGACCTTCCCGACATAATTCGCTTCAAAGATCTTCGTGATATCGTTGGCGATATTGTCAACGGTCCGAATCACTCTGTTCTTCGTGAACATCTTTCCTTTGTCTACCGTAACCGTTGTAAGGGAGTTGATATCATATACTACAGATACATTCTGGGCTGTGTCTACTTTAAAAATAAACTTACCCGCAGTTACAGCCGCCTCCATCTCTGATTTTGTCATTCGGGGTTTAACGTCGATGGCCCCCGCATAAACCATACCAGTGTTTGACGTAGTGATACTGGCACCGGCTGTGGCTCCTGCCACCCATGCAGTTACCTCTGCAGCCGTCAGTTCCTGATTTCCTGGCATGATGATGCCCTGAACAACATTGATGATCCCCTCGCTGTCTGCCACATGGTTCGCGAGCACCGCCTGACACTTCACCCCCTCATCGTCCCTCATGGCCTTGATCCATGTCGCAATCGCTGTTTTGTTGACCTCCTCGCCCTCTCCTTCATAGGGATAGCAGAGAGTATTGAACTGCACGGTTTTAAGGGCTGCAAGGGCCGCAGTGACGTCAGCCGCTTTGTGACTTGCTTTGAGTTTATATACCAATACGGTTTTTGCCTTCTTCAGTGCTTCCGCAGCCAGCTTCTTATCCGAGGCCGTAGCTCCGTCTGGCCATGCCGCCTCCGTTGCTGTAATTGTATACATAGCGCCGTCAGTACCCACACTCATTTCCTGCAGGATAACAACGGTTCCGCGGTCCCCCGGTGTAATAGACAGCGGTTCATTCGTCCGGATATTGATATAGGCTCCGGGCAGTACCTTATTCTGGGATTCCCATGTTCCTGCCATGGCTTACTCCTCCTTTATGTCTGTGTTTTGTGATATTGTCTGCATTGCTGTGCTGTTGTTTTCCTGATATTCCCGGTAGTCAACGTCGAAAAGGAAATGCAGGACACTATCCACAATCTTTAAGTTTCTATTTCTGATTTTGAAATCTGCCACTATAAATTCCCGGCTCAAATCCTGACCAACAAGCCAACATTCCTCATAAGGTTCTCTGTCAGTCGCCGGAAAGTATGATACGTCTACCCTGACTGAATTCTTAAGTCGTCCATTAATACCTCTGGAAGGCTCCTGTTCATAGAAGGTAACCAGGAAAGACGGCTGTGCAAAGTTCTGCGGCACATCTTCAACGTACACCTTGCACGGCCTGACTGCCTTCAATCCAGCCGTGATATTCTTATATAGTTTTTCAATCATGCTTGCTCTGCACCGCCTTTACTTCTTTCTCGAACTCCTTCACCAGCTGCTTCTCGATGTATCCCCTGGTTTTTTCCAGCACGAACGTACCTTTTACAAAACCTTTTGTTGGACCGCCTTTTTTCGTTACGATGCGATGGCCGTAATTCCAATATGTGGAATACTCTGCGGTGTTCACCAGCTCCGTCTCCACGCCTGCTTTTGTCTTCTTTGTCGGAAGCTTATGCCAGCTTTTTCGCAAGAATCCGCCAACTCCCGGATTCTTAACTTTAAAACTTACAACGGTCCCTGCATCGGGCCCGTTCTTGACGGTAAAGGTCACCGGATTCAGATGCTTTCCCCTAGGCGTGTGTCGTTTCGCATAGGCAACACCGTTGTTTACGGCCTTATTAAGTACCTTTTTATCAATCTGCTGGATATCGTCCACCATCGCCATCAGCTCCTTACGAAACTGGTCAATAGCTGCCTTATTCCTGCGATAATTACTACTGCTCATGCATTATCATCTCTCTTTATTTCACACTGCCACTGATAGGAGTACGGGTGGCACTCTCCCAAATCAGCCTCGATGGTCTTTCCGGTTCTGAGTGTGATCAGCAGCTGATCTCCTTCCCGGATGTCTTCCTCCAGGCTGCAGAACAGCTTATGGCTGTTCACAATGGCCGGATTCGGTACACCAGTGGATACCTGACCCGAAGAACTGTACCGGCAGGGCCGATCCGTTGCCACAGCTGTTTTCACCTGCTTCGTGATACCATCTATTTCGACGTCTGTCCATCGGTACACATCCATTTTTGCATCATACATTCTTGCATACGGGTTTCGCATATCCTCTCAGCCTCCTGTGCCTCCTCAGACCTGCCTTATCACTCTCAGACAGGCCATAGATACTCGCCTTCGTGTTTCCCTCCGTCTGCGCCCAGGTAATGCTTCCATCGCCTTCCTTGATACTTGCAATCTCCGGATTATATCCGTTTCCCTCCACGGCCTCGTAGTCAATAATTCCTTTCGCCTTTTTTCGTACAAAGGCTTCCAGAATGTCCGGTACGCAATCTGGATCCAGGTTGCAGTAATCACAGACTGTCAGAATCAGATCCGAGATGATCAGATCATGGTCTTCTGTACCAAGCCGTAGATTTTGCTTTACTGTCTGCAGCATCTCTTTCCTATTCATCTTATACCTCCATAGTTTCGATCTTCTGATGAGTCATACTGCGAAGAGCAGAGTGGCGGTATTTCTTAAGCTGTGCATAAGTTGGAACAGCTTCTCCTCTCAGCCTTAACTGTCCATTTGTATAGGAAGTCAGTTCAGCATTAGTTGACCTTCCCAGATATCCGTGTGTTACAATGGACACGCTCACAATCAGGCTTTCATTGACCGCAACCGGATTTCTGCTCAAAGATACAGCATCGATCCTCACCGCCATCAGACCACCTCCATCTGCTCCCGGTTCTTAATAACCTCGTCCGCAATCATCAACGTGATTTCCAATATGTAAAGATTGTTCCGGTACGTTGGCTGAAGTTTCACGTCTACAACGCTTCCATCTTCCTCCTGGGTCACTTCACAGCTGCCTGATGCCTCTACTTCGCCATTATATATCAGTTCATAGGTGGCATCTTTAACAACAAAGTATTCTGACTTGACAGAATGGACGAAATACTTTACATGTCTGTCTTCGCCCAGAATAAAACGTATCATAATGCCACCTCCTGACATTCTGGAATCAATCGTGTAAACAGATACTCTGTAAACTGTGGTTCCATTTGATATGGCGCCTGAAGGAGCTCAAACGTATACTTTGGAAGCGGCAGCGCGTGAATACAGATATTTCCGGCATCTACGGTATAAAGCATCTTTGAAAGATACGTCTGGTTTCCTGCTTCATCTTCGGCCACCACCTCTACCACATATTCTCCGTCAGCATCAAAAGGGACCGGCACACTCCACCGGTCCTCATCTACTTTCTGTAGTATTACTTCTATGCCATCTACCAGGCCAAATACACGTGCTACTGCCATGGCATTGCCTCCTTAGTCGGTAACCTCCACGCTGATCACATAAGTCTTACCGGCATCTACCGGATTAGGCGTGAGCGTTACGGCCCTGATCGTCGGAGCCACGGTATCGAGAGTTACTGTCCTGACCACCGTCGTAGACTTGCCCGCGCTGTCCGTTGCCACAACCGTGATTGTGTTGCTTCCGGCAGCCAGTGTCAACGCCTTGCTGAACGATCCATCTGCGCCAACCGGAACCGCCTCTGCTGTGCCGCTGTTAAGTTTAACTGTCACAGTAACCGGGCTTGAGGTGATATCATTGGTTGTACCTGTTACGGTGCAGGCGGCCTTATTGGTGATCAGACCATTAACCGGAGCCGTCACGTTAAGAGTCGGCGGTACGGTATCAATCTTAAATGTTACGCTCTTCTGCGTCGCGGCATTGCCATCGTTGTCAGCTGCGTCAACCTTAATGGTATGGCTGCCGTCAGCCAGGGCCGCCGTAGGTGTATAAGTACAATCTTCTCCTTTACGCGGAGCTGCAGGCTGCTTCCGAGTGTGGCATCTGTGTCATTTTTTGTGGTCACGTTCCCGGCCTCGTCCGTGGCCTTAATCGTCACTGGAAAATAATGCCCGTCGTTATTGTTATAAGACGACGTGGCCGGCGCTGTAATTGTGGCCTCATATTTCTTCGAGGTACTGTTATAGGTCAGTGTGGTTGTAACACCGTTAATTACGGCCTGTACTGTCTTAACTGCCATGTGTCAGACCTCCTTATCCGATCTTATGCTTAAACGCAACGATCCTGATCTGCTTCGGCTCATAGACTCTTTCATAGTTGATGGCATTCATCAGTTCCGCCTTCGTCGGAGTCTCTACATGCTCTCTGGCAAGGTCAGTCCATTTGATCCCACGTGCATGCATGATGAACGTCTTACGGTTAATCAGGTAATCTACACCGGATCCCTTCTTCTTGTCTCGATCTACTTCAGTAGCAACAAAGCCGACGGGAGAACCATTTCCGAATGCAATTGCCCCCTGGCCAAACAAATAGGTGGTATATACGCCATCTGCGACCGGACAGCCATCATCCACAATTACCCGGCGCCCCTGGTAGGTATCAAACTCAACATCCGTAGAATCCCGTTCTGTGTCGATCAGGTTATTTTTCTTCAGAAAAGCCTTTGTGGCGCTGTGCATGGCCACAGCCGTCAGCTGTCCCTGTGCATCGCCGAGCAGCTGCAAAGCATCAATAAAAGCGCTGGCACTGATCTTCTGGGCCGCGGCGGAACCCGCTGCCGAAATGTCCAGGATATGGTCTGCAAGCGGTGTTTTGGTCTCTGCTGGTTCTGTTGCAGTCTGATAGCTGCCGAACACTCCGGAAAGCACCTGGATCAGAATCTTCTGGTACTCTCTCGCCCAATACCCCGCTACCAGATCACCAATGGCGGCCATCGGGTCACTGCCGGCAAGCGCAGCCGATAAATCTGTGGCGGCCCACATATTAGCCCTGCGGACTGTCGTAGATACATCTTTGTTAGACGTGATCTTCTTTGCAGTCAGATCCTGATCCTCGATAATGTCCTCAGAATCTCCGCTCAGATCCTCGAAAAATGGCATCTGGTGGATCGGCGCTGCTTCACTGGCCAGACGGTCAAACTCTGCATTATTTGTTATAATTCCGCTCTGGAAGAGTGCGGATAACTCCATAGTCCGGTTCACGACATAAGGCGTGAAAAGCTCCGGTACGATAACATCTGATAATCTTGTTACTGGCATTTAATCACCTATTCCCTTTCTTATACGTTGATGGTTACTCCGGCCGCGGCCGCCAGGGCCTGGGCCTGTGTCGGATTCTCTTTCAACAGCTTCCCCTGTTCTGTCAGGTTAAAGCTGTCTTTTGCAAATGGATTCTTTGCAGGGGGAGTTCCACCTCCTGCCGGCTTATAGTCTGGTCCCGGATCTGCCTTAAACAGATGGGGAGCGGATTCTTTCAGGGGCTTCACAATATCGTCGATTCCGACCGGCTTCCCGTCCTTGTCAAACGTGAACTTGTCAAGCCCGCCCTGCTTGTAAATGATGTAATCAGCATCAACCACACCGGCCTCTTTCAGCTTGTCTTTCAAAGCGTATTCCTTCACTGTATTGGCCGATGCGGTTTCCAGGGCCGTCACCTTCTCCTTATACTCCTTGACCTGCTTCTGAAGCTCCTCGTTGTCCGAGTTATCTTTTTTCAGCGTCTCGATCGTTGTATTTGCTTCCTTCAGCTTCCCGTTGATCTCATCGAAGCGTTCCTTCGGTACAAAACCTTTCACAGATTCGTTCCATGCGTCAACTGCGATCTGCGCATGTTCCTCTGACAATCCCTTTGCTACTAACTCTTCTTTCTTCATGACCTCTTACTCCTTTCGATTCATCTTCACTTGTTGCCCGGTCGTGTCCGGTGATGTCTCCCTCTTTTGCGCCTGGGATACCAAAAAAGGCGAAAAAATAACACCCAGGAGATTCCTGCGTGCTAATAACTTAGTAACGGTGCTTACATCACCACTCAATAAAATACCAGGGTATCTATAACCCTGGCACTCTTTACTCAACGGCCTATGATCTTCTTTTTCCCTGGCTGTGGCTGCGTCTTATAGAGCTCTTCCTTCCCTGCATAACACTTTGGGAAGATCTCGGAGAGATGGCTCTTTACATCCTCATCCATTTTTAACCCGCAGAATTCCTCTCTGCGTCGGTCAAACTCCTCATATGTGGTGATTTTTAACAATTCTTCTTTCAGACTCATTTCACCGCCTCCTCAATTAAATCATAGAGCTCTGGACATTTGCTTTTAACCATTTCTGGATTTGCAATATATTCCCGGAACGGCTCTGACACAAACTCCATCATCAATTCATCACGAAAGTTACCCTCACTATCAAATGCGTCCCATACCGTTTCGGCATATATTCTCCCTTGATACGGAGATACAAGCCCATCTTTTTCCAATAGAAATATATCGACTGGATTTCCTTCATTATCATAATAGGTCTCCGTTTTTATATCCCAAATATCAACTTCACCTATTATCTTTTTCCTGATCTGAGATATTTTCTCGAAGTCCATCATCTTATTCTCTACCAGATGCCCTATTTCATGAACAACATCTTCTGTTTCCGCTCCTTTTGCTACATACAGTATATCACGAGTATAGTCATACTGGCTAGAGCCAATCTGGCCGACATCAATGACCGTGCCTGAATGGATCTGCTCCTGTACCTTTGGCGGAACTGATGCAATCGCCTCATTGGCCGTCAGTCTTTCCCTTGTTGTATTTCCAGCCCCTTTGTTATTTCTGACCAGATAATCTGTTTTTTCCTGTTTTCCTGCTATTTTATCTTCTGCATACTTCTGTTTCCATTCTTTATAGGTCATATCTGCTGGAACCTCCACGGTCTTCCCTGTCTCCGGGTCCCTGGCTGCCCGTGTCTCACCGGTCAGATCATCATCATAATAGGGCACATCGGTACAGCGGCAAAAACAGTGGAACGGCGGCATGTTCTCGCCAGTAATCTCTTTCCCCACCTCGTAGACCTCACCGTCTTTTTCCCCGCAGATCTCGCAGGTCTTACTGTCCAACGTGGCCAGAATCTGATATTTCTCCACGCCGTCCTCTTTGTACCCGGCATGGGTGGCCTCGCTCATCAGAAAGGAGCTCTCTGTATGGAGCAGCCGGTAAGCATCGAACTTTTTAGCATTCATCTTTTTGGCAAAGTCATTGGTCAAGGCCTGCGGACTCTTCCCCTGGACCATCATGGTTGTGAGCGATTCCATGAGTTGGGTTTGAAGATGATCCTTCTGCTTCCAGAGCCGGCTGGAAAAACTGGCGCCGTTGAAAGGGTACTCCAGCAGCTTCTCCGCCGCGTGTGGATCTACCTGGGCGAATGCAGCGTGAAAGCCATGGTACTGATCGATGCTATACCATGTTCGGTAATAGGTATCCTTATAGACCTCCTTCATGGTCTGCTCTGCCGCAGCCTGGTAGTCAACCGCATACAACTGACGGAGCATAGCGTCAACCTGGGTCTCCAATGCCTGGTATCGGGTGATTCTGGCCTTGATAGACATGTTATTGACAGTCTGATTATACTTCCCGATGTTTTCCATGGCCAAATCAATAAAGTCCCGCAGATTACCTATCTCTGCCATAGATAACTGGCGTTGTGCCGCTGCATAAGAAAGGCCATTCTCTTCCGCGTATTCGAAGTAGAAAGCTTCTATGGTCTTCTGCAGGTCGCGGCGCGTCTGATTAAAGGCTTTCTCCAGTTTTGCATAGTATTGGTTTACCTGCATCTCTCCCGCTTTGTACATGGCTTCTTGTCGTGTCTGCCAATAGCCCATTACTCATCACCGCCCTTGCCGCCCGGGTCCTTTTCGTCCGGATCCGCAGGAGGGAACATCTCGGAGATCTCCCGCTGGGCCTCTGTTTCTACTTCCTTCTGCTTATTGAGGATATCCATTTCTTTTTCCGGATCCTCGACCCACGGGTGCTTTGACACGATGGTCTCATCAGAGATCACCCCCTTCGACTGCTGGGCAATCTGGGAGAGTTCCAGATCATTCTTGACACTGGTGCGTGTCCATGTCTGAACGATTGTGTCGTCTTTGATCTTGATATTCAGTAACCGGCAGATGCACCGGATAAACCGGCCGAAGCCCAGTTTAAACTCTGTCTCCATCAGTCCCGATTTAAGCTCCAATAGGGAATATAAAAAGCCCAGGGCCACACCTGAGCTGTTACCAAAATTCTGCGGGTCCGGATCAATACCCTGCCCCTGTTCAAAAATACATTTCCGGGTCGTAGCCAGCAGCTCCTTGCGGGCCTCCACCGGCAGCTCAATCGTTAGGGTGGAAACTCCTGACTTGTCCTCCCCGCCTTCATTCTCGATCTGAATTGCTTTGTAGTCCTTCAGTTCACGGAGGAACTGGCCCAGATCATCGCCGCCATAGTTGGTAAGCACAAAAATAACTTCCTGAATATCTTCTAGGTCGTTGACGAAACCGCTGAACACCTTGCAGTACACGTCGATCAGTGGCTTGATGTTGTCCAGATCGCCCGTGTCAATGTTGTTGTTGAAGAATGGGAAGAAAGGAACCTCACCGACATCATGCTTGAACTCGTTAACCAGGTTGCTGTTTCCTGCCGTGTCGATCAGTGTAAACGAATTGTACGGCATCAGCCCGGTGTCAATTACGCCCCCAGCTTCAATTGCGTACGCCTGACAGGTCGTATCATTCCAGTACTCGTAGACGTCCAGTTCCTTGCCCTCATCCGTGATGTCATGATAGCAGCGTAATGCTCCTTTAAGCTCTCTCTCCAGATTATTGCTCCACACTGGAATCACCTGTCCTGATGGCACTATGGCATACTTATACTGCCCGCTCGCTTTGTCCTTCCATAGGTGCAGCCATGCCACAGAAGCGTTGGAAGCCTCTACACAGAGATCCTTGCAAGTCTTAGCATACTTATCCCCCAGGAACGCCGTCAATGCTTTATTAGATGCCTTATCGCCCAGATCGAACAGAGGCGGCGCTGTAAACATATAGGACGCTTTCTGATTGACCAGGAGACCGTGGAAGTTGAGGGGGATCCTGTTATCTGCATTCCGCAGCGGGTTCTCTCCTTGCTCTGTTTCTCTTTTCTTAGGCGGCTCCAGTAAGATATCCGTCTGGTTCCGATAATACCGATCCGCAGTATCGGCCTCGGCAAGAAAAGCACCATGCCCCGCCGTATACTTCTTAATCAGCTTTTTCACAACTTCCAACTCCATACTTCTCACCTCTATTTCATAATCTTCATTCCCGACCGATTCCTGATTATAGTCATACAGAAATACCGCAAGGCATCTAATGCATGGTCATGTTCCTTTACCGGCTTATCCTCACCACGCTCCCCTGCTTTCGCGTCCCAGATATAGGAGGCAAACTCTTTAATCAGGTTATCACAGGAAGAGTCAATAAAAATAGAACCCTGAAGCAGCAACGTGGCCACGAACCGGATTCCGTCCAAAACATCATTTTTTGCTTTTTTTACTTTATAACCGTCCTTCTCCAGCTGAGCCTTAAAGCTGGCAGCTGCCGGATCCAGAATAACTGCCTTAATTGCAATACCGTCAAGCCAGGCTGTCAGGTCATCGGAGAACTCCTTATCCGTCTTCTGCCTCCCTTTGTCGCGGCCTGAGTAGTAATATTCCCGCCGGCAGTACCATTTCTTATTGGCAGCCTTATTCCACAGCAAGAAGGCCGTAGGGTTCTGGGTTCCGTAATCGCAGCTGGCGTACCGCTCATCTGTCCAGAAATCATGTCCTGTCTTTGCCTTATAGGACACCGCCAGCGCTTCTGTGTCCGTTGCATTTCGGGCAGGGTCGAACATATCATAGATAATGCCCTCGGCCATTGCCCACAGGCCCATGATATACCGCTTGAAGAATACCCCGGTATACATACTGCGGTATCTGGCCTTAATCTCCTCCGATAAACTCAGATTGTCATCCATCGTAAAATGGACATACAGCAGTTTCTTGAGCGCCGGATCAGCCCCTGTCTTAGCTGCGTCTTCCCGGATTTTTGCCACTTTTTCCTTACCAAGATAACCGATGGCCTTATCAATCCAGTTGACCTTGAACCAGTGATATGGGCCGTCCGGATTGCAGTTAAACCAGTACTTCGAACCAGTAACCGAACACCGGCCGGTTGCCTGGTTGACAAAGGACTCCGGCATCAGGGCCACCTCATCGCAGAAGAGGCCGGCCAGTGTGATACCCTGAATCAGGTCCTGGCTGCGCTCATCCTTGCCACCAAAGATATAAAAGTAGTTCGTTATCTGGCCACGGCTGATTTCCACCAGATTATCAGCCCGATGATCTGATACCCGGTACCCGCGGCTCCGAAGCATTAATTTCAACCAGAAGAGGACGTTACGCCGGAACGAGCCAATAGTCTTGCCACACATGGCAAAGTTCTGACCATTATATGCGCTCATCGCCCAGAAGACAAATGACAGAGACATACAGATGGTTTTACCTGATCGGATAGCGCCATCGGCGATAATACCGTCATAATCCTTCACCGGGCTTTCAGGCAGCCACCAGGTAAGAATCTGTTTCTGTCTCTGTGAAAATGGCTGGAACTTGAAAGTCTGTACTTTTGTGAGAATTCCCCGCTTTTCTTTCAGCCGAGCCAGTTTCTCCTTCATACTGGCAATATGCTCTTTAATTGTCATCAGCTCCTGCCTCCCACAGACTTTCGGCTTCTGTATTCAGTGCTGCCAGGAACCCATCATCTTCCTGCTCTGCTTCCTGACCTCCAATTTTCAGAGTTGCCAGTTCCACCTTCATAAGTTCAATTTCCAGGCGTGCATCATCAAAACCGAATTTATGCAGGGACTCAATTGCTCGTTGCTTTCGGCCCTGGACACGGGTCAATGCATCTTCAATGGACTGAATCTGCCCCAGGACTGCCTGATCCTCTTTTAAATCTGTCCGTTTATCTTTTTCTGTTCCCTTTTTCTTTTTAACTGTCGTGAAATCGCAATCCCGCAAATCTTCAATTCGTTTCAGCATCCGGCGCTCCCGGACTGTCAGGAGCTGGATCTCTTGAAGAAGCAGTTTCTCTTTATCTGGCTGGATCATGCCGATCAGCTGCCTCTCGTCGTCTTCCAGGGTATCAAAAAAGAGAGTTTCAAACTCTCCCGTAGTGACGGCATTTTTATTTCCCGGCGGTCCGGTACCGCCGTGGCCGACAGCGTTCTTATTCCCCGGCTGTCCGCCTTTACGATTGGTAACGTTACTTTTTGCATTAGGTAACGTTACTTTATCCCACTTATCCTGATTCTTCCACTTGCGGATCTGCTCTTCTGATACTTTCAGCTCCGCCGCTATATCTTTCAGTGGACGTTTCTTTCCGCTCTCCAGCCATAATTCGCAGGCTTTATCCCGGTTTGGGCTTCTCGGCCTTGCCATCACCACCACCTCTCATTCGTTTCGTTTTTGGGTATAGAAAAAGAGCCACTGGTGAGTGACCCTTTTCTAAATTCATAAATTATCCGTAATAACCTCAATGTCCTTAAGTTGGTTGATAAACTCAATTAAAACATTAAACAGCTCTGGCTCTACATTACCGAGGACATAAAAATCCGTTTTCTCTCTGTTAAAGTAATAAAGTTGTTCAGCTTTTATGTATCCTGATCTTCCATGTCCATTTCTAATATTCTCGGCATCGGCCGGATACTCAAAATTTCCCGGATATCCCATCTTCCTTTTTCTTTGTTCTTCTGAACGAAAAGAAGACATAACATTGCAAACCAAATCAAAGTCCATTCCCTGAATTTCTCCATGCTCTGTACTAAGCACTACAAAGGAATGTCTTTTAATGGTCTGTCCCTGGCTTAAATAGTTCCTAACAACTATGATATCTCCAACTTTACACATTTGACGTTAATACTCCTTAACTGTTTCTTTTGGTTACTGTTACCTTCGTTCTCCCCTGTATTGTATCTTCTTCCCATTTCATTGGGATTACATCTTTTAGCGCTTCTTCAGAAGACACTATTTTGACGTTTTTCTTTCCAAGGGAGTGCAAATCAAGCTTAGTATAACTTAATACACTGCTATTCATAGCATCATCTCCTTGTTTCTTCTGTGTTAAATTCTCCTTTTCTACTTCGTTTCCATTGTTTTGCATCTTCATTATAACACCCTTTGTCAACCTTTTCTATATATTTTGAAAATAAATATACACCAAAAGTATTGCAAAAAATGTCTCTTTTAATACTCTGTATAAATTTTTTTTGCAAAAGAAAAGTCCCCGCATCTCTGCAAGGACTCTTCCAAAGGAGAAAATCTTATGATGAACGAAGCGGAACATCACGGAATCGAACCGAAACCCAGGGCGCGACCCTGTCCATCTGCCATTGATGGTATGCTCCACATAAGCACTCCTTGTAAACTACCCGCAACCGTCCAGCGGCCAACTCATTACTTCCAGAGTGCACCCAATAGCTGACCGACTACTGCAATCACGGTCACATTTTATCCGCTATAGGGTTAAGTTTTTTTAGCGGCTATATAGCTTTGCAGGACTTCAAGCCACTTCCAGGGTAGAAAATCAGCCACCGACCGATGAAAGCCGGTGGCCGTTCATTGGGGATGTTATGCAAAATGGCTTTTTCTGTTTACCTAATTTTGCATAATACAATTATAACTCGTCCATTCGGACATTGCAAGGACACGATTTTGACACGCTCTTGTCAAGCCTCTAATCCAACATAATTGCATCTGATCCGAATAAATACACGCTCAGTATATTGGTGAGTTCCGTCACCCACCGCCTAGCCGTCCGATCCACGTACCCATACACTTCGGCTATGTTCTCATAGGTCATTCCATCTAAATAGTAATACTTGAATGCCAGATACTTCTCCGGCGTATTCTTTGAGTACTCTTCCTCTTCGAGAAGGCTCAGACACTTGTCAATATGTGCAATCATTACTACGCTCCGTAACTTGCTTTTAAGAATGCTGTTTATAAAGATATCCTCTTCGGTGAATCCTTCCAACTCGTCGCTGTCGTCCATATCTGACAAATCAGATATCCCCTCCTGTACGCTCCGGCAGATTCGGTTATAGTTCTCCATCAGCTTTTTAGTATTCTGGAATATCTTCACTCGTTTCTCCTTGCGCTCTGACTTTTTGAATTCCTTTACCGCCTCTAAGGCCGCCTCCTTTGCAATCCGTTCCGCTGTCTCTTGATTCATCAACTCTCACCCCTTTCCTACTCGCGGCTTGTACACACGTTCCCCATCCAGGTACTCCTCTTCCTTCCTCTGCTGGCCCAGAAGCTGCCGCATCCGATTCAGCGTATCCCGGTTCTTCTGTTCCTCAAAGAACTTAACGATCCGCCCATTTCGCTTGACAATATCTTTATTCTGCCTGCGGTATTTCCGACTCTGCTGAAACTTCGTTGCTACCCGGTTCCGCTCAGACTTATCCACTGCAAATTCCATTGCATGAACCAGATCTTGCAGACGCCGGTCCTCTTCGTTCACATTTTCATACGCTGCCTTGTATTCCTGGACACATTGGTCTATGAAATTCAAGAAATTCTCCAGTTCTTTAGCCGGACTGTTTTGCTCCACCGGCCTCGCCTCCCTGTCTATATCTTTTTCGTTTCCGCATCTGCAATACCAAGTCCGGCCATAGCGCGCTATCCAGTACACCACTCGGCAGCCTAACCAATGCAAAGTATTTATACTTCGCCATGATCTTCCCGCGGTGCGCCTCGCCGGTATGCCCCATGGAATCGATCCCCTGGGCTTTGTAAGTATGTACGATTACGTTGCGGCCGATCCGGTAATACCGCTGTGCGGCCTGTATCTCCTTCTGGGTTATGTACCCTGGTGGTATATTATCTTTTCTCACTCTACTATCCTCCTGACCTCCTCAATCATGTCAGAGCACCCCCGGCAATAAACCGGAGGGAATCCTTCCGGCGGTTCCATCTTGTCCACCTTATCCCGTACCTCTGCCTGCCACATATGCAGATACTCATTCTCAAGCCTTAAATTCAATATTTCGTTAGCTTGCTCCATTCGTTCTCGTTCTGCATCACCATCATTTGCCGCCATACATAAACTTATGGTTAGTACAGCAATCGCCCCGCCAACAAACAAAGCTATGACTATACCACATAAAACACCCATACCATTCTCCTTTCGAAAATCTCGATTTAGTTGTGTAACGTTACATATCGCTACACACTAAAAACATTTCCAGCGCCTTGCGGATCACCCAGGAGATGGAGCGGTCCTCTCGCTGACAATAGGCCATCAGCCGCTTAATGCCGTATGTATTTCTCTCCTTCTGCTTTTCTCGGTCTTGCCATGCCGGCCGCTCCTTTCCCTGTGTATTACTCCGTAAGTTTTTCTCAATCTCGATTTAGATAAAATTATTTTCCTATATCCTTACTACTTTCTAATATGCTATCTACAACAAAATTCATAGCCTGATCTAACTCAATACCTTTATTATCTGCGACTTTTTCTGCTATGGCCTGACATATTACTGTAGCCATAGTTAATAAACTTAATAATTTTCCCATACTAAATACTTTCGCTTTATTTTTTTTGTTTATACATAATAAAAGTCCCATATTTCCTCCTAAACATTGATTTTTGACTACTATCTGGTAAAATAAAATTATTACAAATGAAAGGTTGTGTTAATATGACAAATGGTATAAATAAACTGGCTGAAAGTGTTGCTAATGCAATCCATACAGTTCCTGAGTTATACAACGATGCACTAAAGCCTTCTGCCATAGAAGCAGGAAAAACCGCTGCGCTTCTTCTTAGGACTATTAATGCTGCACTCTCCCCTTTAGAAATCTGGGTCCTTAATAAAGAATATAATGTAGCAGAAACTAAAAAACTTTTGGCACTTAAACTCGAAAACATTTCTCCTGATAAAATAGTTACTCCTGAACCATATGTTGCAGTTCCTGCTATACAAGCTATTTCATATGCAATGAACAGCGAGGAGCTAAGAGATCTGTACGCCAATCTTATCGCTAAATCTATGAACATTGATACTAAGGATACTGTACATCCTGCATATATTGAAACAATCAAGCAGTTGTCTCCAGATGATGCAAAATACTTCAAACATATTTACTCCTTAGATATTAGACCAATGGTAGATACATTACTTACTTTTCCAAATTCCTTGATAAAAAAAGTCGTTCAAAATAGTAATACATTTAGTAAAAATTATACTAATAACTTTCCATTATCCATTGATAACCTTTCACGTTTAGGTCTTATTAATATTCCAGACGGAGTTTGGTATGGAGATGATTCTATATATGAACTACTAATTAATTATTTAAAAACAGAGTTCACTTTAGAGTCATATAAATCAGATTACCCAGATGCTCAAGGAATTATATTTTCTAAAAAGCGAATTGACATAACCGATTATGGACATAATAAATGATCGTTTTGTTAAGCAAACCGTAGTTGTTCGTGGCTGTCGTCGATCCTCATATTCGGCATTCTTTCGCCGACTTTGAGATACGGACAGTTTGCAGATACCAGTGCCTGCGCCATTATCGGCACCACGCTATTCCCGATCCGCGCCACCTGTTCCCCGACGGGGTACGGCTTGCCCTCTATGTCATGGTTAAGTATGTAATCCTCCGGAAATCCCTGCATTCTCTTAAGTTCCTCTGGTTTCAGCATACGGAGGAAGATATCTTTCAAGATATACTGTTCTCCATCTATGTCCGTTATCACATTTACTAACCCGAATCTATCCTTTGTTGTTATCGTTCCCAACGGCCGCCCAGCTTCCTGACCGCAACCAGTACCGTAATACTTAATCAAGAATGCAGATATAAGCCCGAAATGCCCCGGTGATGTGGTGATGGTATGTAATGGCTCCTCGCACATCTGGCCTGTCCCGGATTTATAAAATTTAGTGACAAATGCCGTAACCAGACCATACCGGTTGCTGGTATCAATTGTCTTTATCGGCTCCGTCAGCAGTTGGCCGCGCGAATCACCTTCCCGTGTTTCTCCGTGATACTGGATCATAAAGGAAACGGCGCTCTGATTGTTAACTATGTACGGTTGCGGATTGTTAACAACATACTTAACGTATCCGTTTGCTATCCGTTTCATGGTGGCATCTGCCAGCGGCCGTGGACGGTCAAATATGGAACGCCCCAAATCTGACCAATCAATATAATCCCCACATTCCAGCCACTTCAGCCGGCCATCTGCTCCGCTCTTACTGTGTGTTGGCTCCGGCCATGTAATCATATTCCCGTCTCTGCGGAAGATTGCATACCATCGCTTCCGCGTTGTCGGCGCTCCGTAATCTGCCGCTACCAGTTCCCGGCTGTCAAAATCATATCCCAATCGTTTCATGGCCGCTATGAATCGTTTGTAGTCCTCTCCGGCTCTTTCTTTTATTGGGTGCCCTGCCTCGTCTAGCGGTCCCCACTGCTGTATTTCCTCGACGTTTTCCATCAAGATAACATCGGGAAGAATTGCTTTAGCGTGCTTGTACACCGCCCATGGCAGAATTCTAAGCCCCTTGTTACGCGGCTGACCTCCTTTTGCCTTGCTATGACTGGTACAATCTGGAGAGGCCCACATAAGTGCTACATGGCGGCCAGCAACATACTTTTTAAGATCGACCTTAAATATATCCTCGGTCAGATGCAGCGTATCCGGATGATTGACTTTGTGCATCCGAATCGCCTGCGGATCATGATTGATAGCTATATCAACCGGCCGCCCCAGTGCCATTTCTATACCCACACTTGCCCCGCCGCCACCGGCAAAGCAATCTATAATCAAACCGCTCATGGTCTCACCTCCAGAAAGTCTTTTATGCTCATCTGCCCTGCAGGGGCAAAATTCATCCACAACACTTCACGCTTCTTTGATGCGATTTGGGAATAGCAGTCAGTTTCTACACGGTACCAATCGTGTAAGCTGTCATTATACAACTCGCTATCATATCCACTAATTAGTACCGGCCCCTTATGGGCGTGAAGAACTTCCAGTAATTCAGTTTGCGCCCCGTTGTCCATCTCATACCGGTACTGTTTCCCGTGCCTGGCCGATAAAACATATGGCGGGTCCGCATAGATCAATACATTGGAATGGTTGAAGCGTTTGATTAATTCCACGGCCGGCATGTTTTCAATTTGCACGCCTCGCAGCCTTTCAGCGGCCGCCATTATTTTCTCAGGCAGATTACACCAATCTTTCGCAGCATAGGCCCGCTCTCTGCCTTGTACGTCGTTCTTCCAGCCCACCTTTTCGCCATTGGTCCGGAACCCGTGTCCCATATTAAGCCGTATGTAGAAATTCACTGCCCGTCCAAAACTGTCCTCTGGTACCGATTCAAACGCTGAATCGTATACCTGCCTTGCGTAAGGCGTGTAATATATTTCCCGTGCTAGGCGCTCCGGGTCTTTCCTGATCCACTCAAACAAGTTTACAACGTTTCCGTCGAGGTCGTTTACAGTCTCGATATTGGACCGCGGCTTATTGAATAGCACTGCGCCGCTACCGAAAAACGGTTCAATGTAGCTGTGGTGCTGCGGAAAATAACTGATAATCCAATCCGCTATACTCCATTTACTGCCTGGGTATTTCATAATTGCTTTCATTTTCAAAAAAGGAACCCGGCGCGCCTGTTTTCCGGAAAGGTTCCAGCTCCTTTCTTAATCGGTCAAATATCAGTTTAATGAATTATCGCCTGCCCACATGAAGAACATCTTCCTGCATTTACACAATCTTCTGTGGTCGATTCTCCGCAATTCGGACAAGGATAAAAACCATTCCCGTATTCGCATGTCTTGTAAACATCTTTTTGCATAGAAGCTGTGGCAATTTTATATGCTTCTTCGATATCAGAAAAACTTTCTCCCTCATTTGGAATAGTCGTTTTTCTACTTATAATTTCTATGGCTTTTTCAATATCCATCATGATCCTCCTCTCGGAAATATTAATATTATCTATTAATGAACCACAAACGCCGAATCTTTTTACATTTCTCACAGTAATACTCATGAACGCTTAAAGCAATCCGGAATCTAGTATCATGGAAGAGTACAATACGTTCTGCCATACTTAGTGATTCTGGGTAATGAGTTCTTAAACACTTACTTTTCCACATTCGAGCTTCTCCTTTTTGAAAGCTTAATATGCATGGTTTTGCGCCTTGCACTGGCGGGAGTCGAACCCGTCAGTTCGGAGACTTGAACCCTTCTGCACCATGCTGGACGCCCGGCGCCCGTGAAAATATTAATTTGATTTATCGACAGATGTTTTAAAAATGCTCCGCATTATGCAGATAATCAGCCATATGCCAGTTGCAACAGACCATTTAAATGTCCACCCAAAACATATAGTAATCAGTTTTATTATTCCGCATGTAACGATCCAACTCAGCCCGTAGGAGACAATAAGCAAACCTATAACTGCAATTGCGATCAGCCCACCTTCTTTGAGCTTATTTTTTGTCCTTCTATCCATTCTCTTTTCCTTCCTCCGGGGCCTGCCGGAAAGCCTGAGTTTTTGATCTATGGCACCAGTTATATTCTGCCGTCGGCACTATAAAATCCTCCAACACCTGCCGCGGCTCCTCCAACATGCAGTAGTAGTCACCCTCTGCAATGTATACGCACTCGTCGCAATCCTCGCAATTAATCGGCTTCTTCATTCTCAGAATCTCCTTCCCATACGTTTTCCAGACCCGGCACCGCAATACATCTCGGCTGCCCTGGAACCATCTTATCCCCGCGTCTGCCATCTGCTTGAGATGCAATTGTACACTGCTCGTGCTCTCCAGCCCTACGCCTTCCCCGATTTCACGTACAGAGGGAGGCCAGCCGTGGGATATGGTGTACTGTACAATGTAATCCCTGATCTGCTCATGACGCTCTTTCATGGTCTGTCGCCTCCTAAAATCTGTATTCATAGAAATCTGCATCTTCCACGTACCAGTCCTCTCCTGTACGGTAAATCCTCACCCTGTCAAGCTGCTCGTCAGTCAAATCTTTCCACCCTGGCACATTTCTCAACATGTTTCGTACATAACCACGCCGTAGTTCAATCTCATCAGCAGTCATGGACTTTCCCATGTGTTGGTCTTCTCCCACACGATACCTTGCCAGCTTTCTTGCCGCTTCTTCATTCATTTCTGGTCCTCCATCATCGGAAGGGCTGCTTCAGGCTGTATTCCTGCCTGCTCGATTTTTAAATGTTCTGGCATTTTGTGAAACTCGACAGCTCGTCGCTGCTCTGCTTCATAGGCTCCACGGAACTGTGCTTTCAGTGTGTTCACCTGATCATAAGGTGATTGGCATATGTTCTGCCAGCCGGTACGCTCTACAGCCCTACGTACTGGACCGCTGAGGCTTTTCAGTGCCTCCGCCTCCCTCATATATCCGTAGCGCCTTACAGCCATGTTGACCTCGCCCCACGCTTCGTCAGCATCGGGGATACGCGTTTCCATCAAATCTGCCGCATACAGTCTTAAGTCTGATATTGCAGGTGGAAATTTGTTAGACAGTGCGTATTTCTTGAGAGCCATTATAGCAACCTGAAAAGGAATATCTCCCAGTAGTTCATACCACCAGTCCATCTGATCTCCCGTTGCCAGCAGGTTGTCTTTTGGATATGCTGTTTTTATCCGATCTGCAAATACGGCAAATTCCTTTGTGTTCATTCCTCTCCTCCTCTTGACATCGCCCAGTTATACATCATTTCCCGGCTCTCGTTTTGCTTGTCCTGCTGTTTCCCTACAGGGCTGTATGATGGCTCTGGCCTGTTACTGTAATTGCCGTCAAGCACCTTAGCCATATTACCGTCACTGATAAGCCAGTCAAATGTCGCTGACCAGTTTTTATTATTTTTGCCTTTTAAAAATTCACTCTGCTCTGCAAGTTCAAAGAGTTTACGAAAATCATCTGCCGTATAGCCGCTGTTAAGCCTTGCCCCAATTGCCCGACGCCGTTTGTCTGACAGCTTTGTCACATGGGGGTATGATTTGCAAAGCGAATTATACAGAGTAATTATCTCTTGATAATTACGATTATCTTTTTTCTTTCCTTCTTTCTCTTCTTCAAGTTCTTCCCTTTTTTCTTTCTTTCCTTCTTCTATTGTTGTTAATAGACTGTTAATAGAGTGTGCCTTGTCTGTGCATTGACTGGTATCAGACTGTTGATTGACTGTGGTTTGACTGTTAATATCCTGATACAGGCTGTAGTTATTTACCGTAAATACGCTGTATTTGGACTGTGTTTTGACTGTGATTTCTCCTGTTGACGTCAAATGTTTTAAAGCAGTCCGTAACTCATTAATTGTAAGGTCGCATTCCTCGCAAAGACGCGGATAAGAAGAAATAAAAGAACCACGCGGAACCGTTGTACCTTCAAACCTTCCCTCTTTCCAGTTTGCTTTCAGTAACATGTGAAGGAATAGAACCTTTGTATTGATATTCCGATACCACTCCCATTCGAGAATGTTCCGGCTTATTTTTATGTAGTTTCCATCTCCTCCCAAAATATCACTCCCGTTCTTCAATCAGTACTTCGATGCGAGGTTCATTTCGATCACAGAAAAATTGGTCCGTAAACCCTATGACGTAGTCCCACCCATCATCTTTCAGCACACCGCATTTCACAAGTGCGTCCTGGATCACCTTCCTGCCAAAGCTTGACACATTGTCATGGTCCCTCCGCTTATTTGGCTCATACCATGAGAATTTAAGGAACACGGGCTTTTCTATATGTAACCGCCGTAACTGCTGTCTGATCGCCCATATGACGGTTTCCTCGTTGTCTTTCTTCATCTTCCCACCCTTATGCGGGTTTGTCCGGTTTGCTGCTGTATAGTCATTCAGGCCATCGAGGCGGCCAAATATCACCAACTTATATTCCATAGGCTCCTTTCCCCGGTACCGCCCCTGAAATAGGCAGTACCGGTAATACCAATGGCATGTCGTGACACATGCTTGTATGTAATTCCCTTTCGGGATCACAAGGCTATAAATAGCTTTTTCCATACCTTGCACGGAATAGTTCTCTTCCCATCGGAACCATTTTCAATGCCAATTCTTTTTCATATGCCATCTGACCAAGCATCTTTGAAAGCTTTTCAGCCATCGGGTTATCATGGATTCTGCTGTTAACTTTTCCTGCGGTATGGCAGTTGTTGCAAATAGGAACCTTAAGACAGTCTTCATCCGCCAGTTCTCGATTTGCCGATCCGAAAATAAGGTGATGTTCACAATCGGCAGGGCGGCCGCAGAAGAAGCAGTGATCCATATCATCGGTTAATAATGATATCATTGCTTACACCTCCCCTAAAAGTTCTGTAAAGTGTATTGGTCTCATCAATACCTTTGTGTGTTTACAGTAATCACAGAGACCGCATCTGATCGGCTCTACTTCTCCGTTCTTCAGCGCTACGATCTTCGGTGTGTTATTTTCCACCTCAATCAGCTTTTCACGTAAATGGTCGTCTGGAATCCATATCAGTTCTATATCGGTTTCCTCTTCTTTCGAAGCGGCCGCAACGAAGAACGGAAGACGCTCTCCGGTATTTTGATAGACTACTTCCTGATAGACTGCCGCCTGGAGGTCATAACCCCAGTACTCTATGAAATTCATATAGCCGTAATCTTTCGTGTACTCCGCCTTATGCAGTTCTCTCATGACCTTCAGGTCCACAATGGCCTTACCAGGCAAATAGCTGTCAATTTTTATCTTCCACGGACTCCCGAACATGTCTGCCGTCATAATAACCTGTTTCTCTCCGCCCATGAATTTCATAAAAAGATCATCGTCTACATAAGACCCAACCATAAGCGCCGTGGTCTTTTTCATTTCCCACTCTCCGTTTAATTTTGCCATAGCTTCAGCCTCACAGGCCGGGCGCCCAATTGTTCCCATAAAGTTCTTGTACTGGCTAACCGAGAGATATTCCCGGTCAGCTTCCTTGCTAAAATAGTTTTCTGCGGTTAAGATCATGCCTGCGCCTCCTTCTCTTTCTCACCAAAGATATCAGGGATTTCGGGGATCTCCTTTTCTTTGCTGATATCCTCAGCTTCTCCCTCGACGGAACACCCCAGAAGAGCATCAGGTATGTAGACGCGAGCAAAGAAAGCACTGGCACGATATGCAAGCATCAATTCAGGCATCGTCTGCCACTTCGATGTTTCGTTACCATATCGGTCAATTTTGGAAAACCATTTTTCTGCCTTTGCCACCCCTATCGTGACTTCGGGACCGCGGACAAGTTCGCCCGTAGACCGCCTCACAGCCTCTATATGGCACCCCCATGTATTAGTTCCTGTCTCACCTGTGTAGACTGGCTTAACGTCCTTAAACTCGGTATTAGACTTAATCAGGGACATACAGGCTTGTCCGCTCCATGAAGGCTTACCCTTAACCACGTAAAGGTTCTGCATAACGAACATGGGGCTTACATGCATACGGTTTGCCATGTCAATCGCAATCATACAGTCGGCCGGCTTATTCTGGTAGTTCTGCGGTATAATTTCCGTACTTGCGAAAGCCTCCGCCATCTTCATCAGCATTTTAAAATTCGATTCGTTGTTAAATGGGTTTGCAAGCGCTGTATTTTCAACATTCATAATCTCT